>Ga0157363_1000032_pt1 | contig 127643 bp, 108 predicted proteins | sample AttsexASBM1_FD_111477 | JGI IMG/M metagenome (GOLD analysis project Ga0157363, IMG submission 111477) | Fungus gardens microbial communities from leaf cutter ant in Ribeirão Preto, State of São Paulo, Brazil - Atta sexdens ASBM1 | ecosystem: Host-associated > Fungi > Mycelium > Unclassified ...
CAGTCACGCGGACGCGGGGTGGAGCAGCCTGGTAGCTCGTCGGGCTCATAACCCGAAGGTCGTCGGTTCAAATCCGGCCCCCGCAACCAATACAATGTAAAGCAGTCATGACAGTCACACGGACGCGGGGTGGAGCAGCCTGGTAGCTCGTCGGGCTCATAACCCGAAGGTCGTCGGTTCAAATCCGGCCCCCGCAACCAACATAAGAAAGCTTATCAAATCTGTTTTGATAAGCTTTTTTTTCGTCTGCAGAAACCGATGAGCAGGCCCGGGGCCTGCTCAGATTTACATTCTTTCCGGCACCCTGAGTCCCAGCGTATCCATCCCCTGCCTTAATACACGCCCTGTCAGTGCGGCCAGCGCCAGACGGCTCTGTCGTTCCTGCGGTTGATCATGATTCAGAATAGGTGATGCCGCATAAAACCCTGAGAACAGAGAAGCCAGCTCGTAGAGATAACTACACATGATGTTAGGCATCCCTTCCCGTGCCACTGCCAGTAATGCTTCTTCAAACTGAAGAATCTTCACCGCCAGGCTCCGCTCAGTGTCTGAAGTAAACTTCAGCGAGGTCACCACAGGGTCGCCCTGCGGCTGAATCAGCTCTGCTTTACGCAGTATCGAACTGATGCGCGCACAGGCATACTGAATATAAGGCGCGGTATTGCCTTCAAAACTCAGCATTAAGTCCCAGTCGAACACATAGTCCGTTATCCGGTTTTTCGACAGATCCGCATATTTCACCGCACCGATACCGATGATTTCTGAAAGTTCACGCAGTTCGTCAGCCGGCAAATGAGGGGATTTTTCACTGACCAGTTTATGTGCGCGAACGACGGCTTCCTCCAGCAGTTCTGACAGCCGGATAGTTCCTCCTTCCCGGGTTTTAAACGGCTTGCCCTCTCTGTCCAGCATCATGCCAAATTTATGATGCTCCAGGCTGACCGACGGCGGGACATATCCGGCACGGCGGACAATTTCCCAGGCCATCATTAAATGCTGGTGTTGCCGCGCATCAATATAATAAAGAATGCGATCGGCATGCAGTGTCTGATATCGGTATTTCGCACAGGCGATATCGGTGGTGGTGTACAGATAGCCGCCATCCTGTTTACGGATGATCACTCCCATCGGATCACCCTGCTTATTGCGATAACTTTCCAGATACACCATCACCGTATCGGCTTCTTCGGTCGCAATACCGCGTTCCAGCAGATCATTGACGATCTCTGGCAGCATCGCATTGTAAGAACTCTCGCCACGAATATCAGCGGACGACAACGAGACACCTAACCGGTCGTAATTTTTCTGGTTCTGCGTCATCGAAATGTCCACCAGCTTATGCCACATCCGGCGACAATACTCGTCCCCCTGTTGTAGTTTAACCACGTAGCGGCGGGCTTTGAGCGCAAATTCCGGATCTTCGTCGTACAGCTTTTTAGCCGCGCGGTAAAAACCTTCCAGGTCAGAGAGGGAAATATCGCCGTCGTTTTCGGCTTTTTCCAGACAGGCAATCAACATACCGAACTGAGTTCCCCAGTCCCCAATGTGATTCACCCGCGTGACCTTATGGCCCAGAAACTCTAACGTCCTGACACTGGCATCACCGATAATGGTGGAACGCAAATGACCGACATGCATCTCTTTGGCGACATTAGGTGAGGAGTAATCCACCACCACATGCTGCGCTGGCTGTTTTTCAACCAACAACCGGGCATCATTCAATGCCAGACCAGTCTGATACTGAAGCCACTCATCATTAAGAAACAGATTAATAAACCCGGGTTTGACGGCTTCCGCCCGTGCAATAATTTCTTTGCACTGTTTATTATTCATCAGCTGTACGGCAACCCGCTCTGCTAGCTGCAACGGATTCTGTCCCTGAGATTTGCCGATAGCCATCATACTATCTATCTGATAATCGCCGAACTCCGGACGGGCTGACGGACGTGCAGTAACAGATTTATCTGTTGTTATATTACTCTCTGCCATCGCCTGTCTGACCCGTCCGGCCAGAACAGATTTAATATCCATAAATCACCTTTTTAAGTTGACCACAGAAAATATATTCAGTTAACCCGAATAATGATATTCCTCAGCCATCTGAATTTAGAATACCTATTACTGATTTCTGTAACTGTTGAGAATTAATACCAATCACCGGAACGACAAAGATAGTATCATCGCCGGCAACTGTTCCCAGGATCCCATCTGATTTTCCGCAGGAATCAAGTAAGCGGGCAATCAAAGGTGCCGCACCGGGAACCGTATGTGCGACGACCATCCAGTCATTGGTTTCAACACTCAGCACAGAACTTTTCAGGGTCGTTTTCGCGGTAGGAATCCCCCGCTCCGCCGGCAGGCAATAGACCATCTCCATCCTGGCGTTACGGGTTCTGACCGCACCATAACTGGTCAGCATTCGCGATACTTTGGACTGGTTGATATGGGCAAAACCATGCGCCGTCAGATATTCTACAAATTCGGCCTGGGAGCCAAATCGTTCCTCTCTTAACAGTTGCTGAAAGGCCTTATCGAGATCTAAATGTTTAATGTTTTTTATGGTATCAGTCATGATGTTCTCTGAATTAATGGGATACACAGGAAATATTATTTTTGTCGGGGTAAGAAATACCATTTCCTGAGAAAATACTCCCGATAAATATTCACAGAATAATCATTCATTGACTTTAATCATGTAATTCACCCACGACTTCAGGCTCTGTAAGCAACCCCCCACAGATAAATACATCGCTTAACATTTCATTACATTAAGACCCGTAAAAAATTGATTCACATTAATTAATCTGACCATTATAAATTGAATATTTATTTCCCAGAAATAAATAACAGAAAATCAGCAGCAGGTTATTCCTGCTGCTGACTGATGATTATTACCTTAATATTACCGTCCGGAACTATATCAGGTGAACAGAACGGAAGACTTATCAGGCTTTGACACACATCACGTGATAAACACCCTGCTCTTTCTCTGCCCCTTCGGTCTCATGTTCGAACCCCGGGAAAGCATCATCCCATGCCTGAAGTGCCTGCAGGTAAGCAATTTGCGGACTGTTTTTATCGCCGAAATTCTCACCAGACATCAGCATAGGGATTCCTGGTGGATAAGGGATCACGGAGTTGGCTGCAGTGCGCCCTGCCAGCTCGAAAATAGAGACCAGCTCGGTATTATCCCTGACCAGCTGTGTATAAGCATCGCGTGGCAGCATATCCATCTGCGGCAGCGTAGAATAGGCTTTATTCAGCTGCTCACTCGGGTTATGGGTTTTCAGGAACGAAATCATACGCTGACCCAACTGCTGCATCGTCATATTGCCATACAATGCCGGGTCGGTTTCCACCAGGCCTGGTAACACTTCAGCCAGCAGAGCATCTGCATCATAATGTTTTTTGAATGACATCAGGCTGTTCATCAGGGTGGCCCATTTACCTTTGGTCACACCCATTGAGAACAGGAACATCACCTGGAAATCGGTCGTGCGGGTCGGCACAATCCCCAGACTGGAGAGATAAGCGGTCACCAGAGCTGCGGGGATGCCGTTGTCCTGCAGGCTGCCATCGCTGTTCAGTCCCGGAGTTAACAGACTGACTTTTACCGGGTCCAGCATCACCCAGTTTTCGTCCAGATCACTGAAACCATGCCAGCTGTCCTGCGGGTCAAGCGTCCAGCATGACTGCTCTTTGACCAGTAACTCTGTCGGCGCATCTGCAAAATCATACCGGTTTCCGGTACGCGGACAAGTGACCGTCTGAGCATTCCAGGGTTTAAAGAACCAGTCATTATTCTGTTCAGCCTCACGGAAAGAACGGGCAACCGCCTGGCGGAACTCCACGGCTTCCTCGATCACTTCGGTCGTCAGGTTGATGCCCTGATTACCTTCCATCATCGCTGCGGCAACATCGTTAGACGCGGCAATAGAGTATAAAGGCGAGGTGGTGGCATGCATCATGTATGCCTGACTGAACTGTGCCGGTTTGACATTCCCACGACCTTCACGAATGTGGATATAGGAGGCCTGGGACAATGCATTCAGTAATTTGTGGGTAGAATGGGTCGCAAAAATGGTCGGCTGATCGGCCGTATGCTGAGCTTTATCACCCCGCATCGCGTGGAAGCCTTTATAAATCGGGTTAAAACGTGAATAACCAAACCAGGCTTCATCGAAATGAATACGGTCGCAACTCTGTCCCAGTAACTGCTGGATAGTGTCGCCATTATAAATCAGACCGTCATAGGTACAGTTGGTCACCACACTATAGGCAGGGCGCTGATTCGCCGCTTCACTGGCGAAATGATTTTGTTTAATCTTCTGGCGCAGAGCCTCAGGTTGCATCTGAGCTTTTGGAATCGGACCAATAATACCGTAAGCATTACGGGTGGGGGTCATATAAACCGGATGAACGCCGGTCAGCATCAGCCCCTGCTCGATGGACTTGTGACTGTTACGGTCACAGATCGCGATATCCTGGTCAGTACAGCAGGCCTGCATAATGGTACGGTTTGCTCCGGACGTTCCCACCACCAGAGAGTAAGAACGATCAGCGCCAAACACTCCGGCGATATATTTTTCGCTCTCACCGAAGGCTCCGGTGTGATCCAGCATCGATCCCAGACAAGCCCTCTCGATACCCATATCGGTACGGAAGATATTTTCTCCGTAAAAATCGAAGAATTTACGACCTACCGGTGTTTTACAGAAACCAATCCCCCCCTGGTGGCCTGGGGCCGACCACGAATATTCTTTCTCTTTCGCATACTTCATCATCGCCGCCATCAGTGGCGGCATAATGACTTTTTCATAACGCGCCACGGCTGACTGCAAACGGCCCACGATAAAATCAGTGGTGTCATCCAACACCAGGAAGGTTTCACTCACATCCCCCATGATCTCCGCAGGCACAGAAGCATTATCCTGGTGAGAATTAATCAGTAAAAAGGCAGGGGCTTTTTCATGACGGATACGCAGTTGTTTTAAAAACGCCGTAATTTCTGCGCTTTTTTCCGGCGCCCACTCCAGCATCACGCAATCGACCGGCGCTGTTGAACTGACATAGTTGGTCGCTTCAGCATAGTTGGCGGAAAAACGTACCTGCTCACCTTTACTGAACAGTGAAGTGGTAATTTTTTCGACGGTTTGCTCAATCGGAGTGAGTGGTGTTGTAGTACTTAGGGCTTTATTAACCACCACTAAATAATTTTTATCACACATAAGATCCTCATTATTATACTTTGTATAAACGGTCAGGCATGCACCACTTATTTAAAAGAAGAATAAACAAGCGATGTATTCCCTGGTGAGAAATTCAAAAAGACAATTGACCTGACCTGATGCAGATGAAATTAAACGATAGAAATTAAATTTTCCAGCTTAATTTTTCCCGAAAAAAAATATTTAAATACTCATTCATAAGATATGATTTTCCATATAATCACCCAATAAAAATACAAAACAAAAACAATTAAAAAACAACCGCATATATTATTATTTTGTTAAAAAATGGCATCTGAATATTTATATGAAAATAAATTTAAGCCACTGGTTTTTGATATTGATCAATTTCAATTTAAGATAATTCCATTTACTGTGGTGCCAGAAAAACTTAATTTCAAGAAAACCAAATATATTTAAATTCAAAAAAACAGAATTTAAATACAAATATAAATATCAGATAATTTTAACCAGGAGAATATTATGGCTTCTAATTCCAGGAAAATGGGAGTCGTCGATCTGACGGTCCTCGTCGCCGTGAATATGATGGGCTCAGGTATCATCATGCTGCCTGCCAGCCTTGCTGAAACCGGAGCAATTTCAATTTTATCATGGGCGGTGACCGTAGTCGGTGCGATGTGTATCGCCTATACTTTCGCGAAGTGTGGTGCCTTGTGCCGTCGTGCCGGCGGAATGTCAGCGTACGCCGAAGAGGCTCATGGCAAATCAGCCTTTTTCATTGCCTCTTACACTTACTATATCTGTCTGGTGATCAGTTGTGTTGCTATTGCCGTCTCTGCTGCAGGCTATATGGCACCGTTCGCGCCATGGATCAAAAGTTCACCGGTTCATACCTTCCTGACTGTGGTAGCAATATTGGTGGTGACCATGATTGCTAACTTCAAAGGCCCCAAAATTACCGGAAAAATCTCAAGCTTCACCATCTGGGGGATCATTATTCCGGTAGCCGGTCTGTCGGTGATCGGCTGGTTCTGGTTCGATCCGGCCATTTTTAGTGCCTCCTGGAACCCACATTCAATGTCTACCGGCGGTGCCATTTCTTCCGGTATTTCACTGACATTATGGGCATTCCTGGGTGTAGAGTCAGCAGGTGCTAACTCTGATGCGGTCGAGAATCCTGAGCGTAACGTCCCGCTGGCCTGCCTGTTTGGTACCGGATTTGCGGCTATCGTCTACATTGCGTCAACCACTGTGATTCAGGGGATTGTACCCAATGATCAACTGGTCACCTCCGACGCACCGTTCGGTCTGGTGTTCTCAATGATGTTTACGCCACTGGTCGGGCAAATTATCACCGCGCTGGCGGTTATCGCTTGTATCGGTTCGCTGCTGGGTTGGCAGTTTACCAATGCTCAGGTGTCGAAAGCCGCGGCCGACGATAAATTATTCCCGAAAGTCTTCGGTAAAATCAGTAAAAATGATGCACCTATTGTCGGGATGCTAATTATGCTGGTGCTTGAATTATTACTGGCATCGATGACGATATCTCCGAACCTGCTGAAACAGTTCAATATGCTGTTAAACCTGGCGGTCTTTATCAACATGGTACCTTATGTACTGTCGATGACCGGCCTGCAGGTGATGATGCAGAAAAATCATGTCAGTAAATCGCAGTATCGTATTGCCTCTCTGGTCAGTACTTTTGCGGTACTGTACAGCATCTACGGGGTCTATTCCTGTGGCGTGGAAGCCGTATTTGGCGGCACCATTATTACCCTGGTTGGTTACATCTTCTACGGATTCCTGGCAGGTCGGGATACCGGTTCGAATCTTCCTTCTTCTGCTGCCTGACCTTCCCTTTACCCCTTGCTCTGGCGGGGGGTAGTTCCGACTTTACCCGTTGCTCTCGACACCTACGCGTTCACATCAGTCTCCGCCGCTTTGGTTCCACTCTTCTTCCTGAGACCGCTTTACTGATTAATCAAAAACTCTGCGGACTCCCCCCGGTAATATCTTCTCACCAGCAGATCCTTCAGAGGTGTCAGTATTCATTGGGGTTAGCTTATCCGGAATGAGGACTAACGCGTTATCTACAAAGTGAAATCGTCGCGGGGCGAAGGCTATGGGTTGATTAACAGAGATAAGGTTCCGGATATTAAGGTATTGCTAATCTTTCGCAGGCATATTACCAAAAAATTTCTCCACGAGGCTGATGCTATGGCTAATCGTATCCGTGATCTACTCCCACACCAGGACAGCCGGTTCTTTCGTTATCTACATATGCTGATTGCATTACTGATTCTGGCTCAGATCATAAATTCCAACCTGACACACCGGAAAGCCCTGGGACAATTTTCTCTGACCGGTATAGTGACATGGCTGCATATTATTTCAGGATTTGCCACTCTGGTGTTAGGTGTCATTATGCTTTGCTGGATGCTTTCCCAACGGGGCTTTCGCTATTATTTTTGCTGGCTTTGCCTGGATTTTCGCGGCATTCGGCAAGACCTCAGAACACTCTTCAGTTTACGCTTACCCGATGCTCATCCGGGCGGTATTGCAGCCACCGTACAGGGCCTGGGGGTTGTGTCGCTGCATGCGGTTGCGGTCTGTGGCGGATTGTGGTTTGTGCTGATAACTTTCGACGGCGCTAATGCCTCCCTGGCGCACGAGGTATTACACCTGCATAAGTCACTGACTCTCTATATCGAAACCTATTTCTGGGCACATGCCACGATGGGGATCCTGCATATGTTTCTTACCTTCCGTTCACAGCAGCAGCCATAACTTCATTTTCCCTCCTGTAAGCATGGCATAGCCAACCTAATCATCAGACAGCATCAGTTTGTCATTTGACCAGCTCATACTTTGCTCTGGCTGCCTGATGTTACCTTGCACAGTCACAGCGACTGTGCCCCCTTCGGCACCATTTCTCTGCGCCGGGCAACGGGTTAAAATGGCAACAAATAGTGATTCCGGTAAGAAAACATTTCACCGCCAATGATAATGAATATTGAGTTAACCCCATGATAATTAAGTTATATTAATGAAAAATCATAAACTAAGCGGTAAACCGATGGCCGGGACAGGGCTTGCAAACCCACGCATAAAAGAATAAAAATACACTAAAACCGAATAACCATTCACCCGGAGAGTGCCGTGAAGGAACGTAGTACCGAATTAGTTCAGGGGTTTCGTCATACCGTCCCGTACATCAACGCCCATCGCGACAAGACTTTTGTCATCATGCTTGGTGGTGAAGCCATTGAACATGAGAACTTCTCCGGCATTGTGAATGATATTGGATTATTGCATAGCCTGGGAATTCGCCTGGTACTGGTCTACGGTGCCCGTCCACAGATTGATGCGAATCTGGCGGACCATCAGTTGGAGCCGTTGTATCACAAACATACCCGGGTCACTGACGCAACTTCACTGGAACTGGTGAAACAGGCTGCCGGCCGTCTGCAACTGGAAATTACCGCCCGCCTGTCGATGAGTCTTAGCAATACTCCGCTTCAGGGCGCCCATATCAATGTCGTCAGCGGTAATTTTATTATCGCTCAGCCCCTGGGAGTCGATGATGGGGTGGATTACTGCCACTCAGGACGTATCCGCCGTATCGACCATCAGGCGATTCATCGTCAGTTGGATAATGACGCTATTGTGCTGATTGGCCCGGTGGCCGTTTCTGTCACCGGTGAGAGCTTCAACCTGACCTCGGAAGAAGTGGCCACTCAGGTAGCCATCAAACTGAAAGCAGAAAAAATGATTGGTTTCTGCTCGGAACAAGGCGTGACCGACGCTGAAGGCAATATCGTGTCGGAAATGTTCCCGAACCAGGCACAGCTTCGGGTAGACACTTTTGAGCAACAGGGAGAATATCTGTCCGGCACCGTGCGTTTTTTACGTGGCGCTGTTCAGGCGTGCCGCAGCGGTGTTCCCCGCAGTCATCTGATCAGTTATCAGGAAGACGGCGCGCTGTTACAGGAACTGTTTTCGCGGGAAGGTATTGGTACTCAGGTGGTGATGGAGTCTGCCGAGCAGATCCGTAAAGCCACTATCGACGATATCGGCGGAATACTGGAGTTAATCCGGCCGTTAGAACAACAGGGTATTCTGGTTCGCCGTTCCCGCGAACAGCTGGAAATGGAAATCAATAAATTTACCGTGGTTGTCCGCGATAACCTGACCATAGCCTGTGCCGCACTCTATCCGTTCCCTGAAGAGATGATTGGCGAGATGGCGTGCGTGGCGGTGCATCCGGAATACCGCAGTTCGTCCAGAGGTGAGTTATTGTTGCAGCATGTTTGCCTGCAGGCACGAATGATGGGGCTGCGGAAAATTTTTGTTCTGACGACCCGCAGTATCCACTGGTTCCAGGAACGTGGCTTTATTCCGGTGGATATCGAATCCCTGCCGGAAACCAAAAAGAAAATGTACAACTATCAGCGTCGTTCCAAAGTGCTGATGCTGAACCTGACCTGAGTTAGCGCCCGTCTCTGTCAGACAGAGGCGGGCGTTGCAGAAATACGTCAGGCTTCGGTCTGTGCCAGTTGCCACGACAGTCCACTGCGTCTTACCGTTCGCGACTGAACCGCCCGGTTAAACAGCTGTTCGTCACTGTAAATGGTCAGTTGTTTACGGGCACGGGTAATGGCGGTATACACCAGTTCACGACTCAGCACCGGGCTGAACTGAGGCGGTAATATCAGTGCGGTGTGGTCAAATTCCGACCCCTGAGATTTATGCACGGTCATCGCCCAGGCAGTATCATGCGGGGGTAAACGACTCGGCTGCACCGCTTTAACATCCCCTTCCGGAAGCATAAAGTGGACCTTCAGTTGCCCGTGACTATCCGCCATGGTGATGCCGGTATCGCCGTTAAACAGCCCTAATGCACTGTCATTACGGGTTATCATCACCGGTCTTCCTGAATACCACTGGCCGCTGGCCGGGGCGAGGCGCTTTTGCTGCCGTAAGCGTTGCTCTATCCTTTGATTCAGACCACTAACGCCAAAGGGTCCTTCACGCAATGCACAAAGCAACTGGTAGCGGCCGAAGGCCTGCAGAACGGCTTCAGGGACAGACTGCTGACGGATCATTTCCAGCATTCCGGCATAACCGTCACTGATTTCTCCCAGCATCTCCAGCCAGTCATCGGCTGAGCCCAGAGAGCGCAGGGCAATATCCTGATAGTCCCCCTGACGGATAGTGTCGAGCCGGGACAAATCGCCCTGGTTAACCGCAGCCGCCAGTTGCCCGATACCGGAACCGGCAGAAAAACGGTAACTCTGGCGCAGCAGGCACAGGCTGTCACGCACCGCAGGTGCCTGCTCAACCACTGTTCCACTCAGGCTGGCGCCGGTGAGCTCAGCAAGCTCGCTGGCCCGCTGCGGGCTGTAACCATACTCCGCGCAACGGCAGATATCCCCCAGCACCGCCCCGGCTTCCACCGAGGCCAGCTGATCACGATCTCCGAGAAAGATGACCCGTGCCGCAGGCGGCAAGGCACTGATCAGAGAAGCCATCATTGATAAATCCACCATGGATGCTTCATCGACCACCAGAACATCCAGATGTAACGGATTCCCGGCATGATAACGCAGGCTACGGGTGCCCGGCCTGGCGCCCAGTAACCGGTGCAGGGTGGTCGCTTCCTGCGGAAAACGGGATTTCAGGGCATCACTGACCGGCAAAGCCTGTAACGCTTTACCCAGCGACTCCGTCAGCCTGGCGGCCGCTTTACCGGTGGGAGCCGCCAGACAGATACGTAACCGTTGTGGTTCCAGCAGTAGTAAGGCCGCCAGCAGCCGGGCTACCGTGGTGGTCTTGCCGGTCCCCGGGCCGCCGGAGATCACGGAGTGTTGCCGGGTCAGGGCCACTGCCGCGGCTATTTTCTGCCAGTTATTACCTTCCTCACCAAATAACTGATCAAGGATAGCTCTCACTTCTGAAGTTTCGGGAAGTTTCGCCGGTAATTCACTGGAAAAGAAATCAGCCACCTGGCGTTCCTGGTGCCACATCCGGTGCAAATAAAGCCTGTGGTTGTCCAGCACCAGTGGAGCGGCCAGTGAGCCATCACTCACCGCATTCCAGTGACTGAGCCGTTCCTGCCATAACTCTGCTTCCTGTGGTGCCCGGGCGGCCTGCCAGAGCTCTGTGGCCAGCGCTAACTGACGACCGGAAAATAGCTTATCCGGCCGAAGCAGGGATAACGGTAAACAAACATGCCCTTCTCCACTGCCGGCACTCAGACAGGCGGCAGCCAGTAACTCCGGGGACGTCCCACCGGGCTCCACCAGCCTGGCAAAACGCAGGTCCAGTGGTCGAAACATCTGAGCGTCCTGAGCCTGTCTCAGCAACTGTTCAAATTCAGACATCAGTCATTCCCTCATTCCCGGCAAACAGGTTATCCAGACTCCGGATAAAGTCTTCTTCCGGGCGGGTATAAAACACCCCGTTATCCGGCTGTTCTCCTCCCATTCCCCGCAGGAACAGGTAGAACACCCCACCAAAATGTTGTTGGTACTGGTAACCGTTAATCCGCTGCTGCAGGTAACGGTGCAACGCCAGGCTATACAACTGATATTGCATATCGTAACGATGATCAATCATTGCCTGCTGCATCGCCTGCGGGGTATAGGCACTACTGTCAGCACCCAGCCAGTTTGACTTATAGTCCAGCAGGTAATATTTACCCTGCCAGCGGAAGACCAAATCGATAAAGCCTTTCAGCATGCCTTTCACCTGGAAGAAATCCACCGCCGGAGCCCGCGCAGACAAATCATCGAAACGTCGCATCAGGTTATCCAGTGCCTGCGGTTGTAACAACTGACCAATCGGCAGATAAAACTCCATTTCCACCAGCCGGTCCTGTGGCGACAACGCCGATAATGATAACCCGTCAGTCGCCAGCGGGGTGTTAAGCAACGTATTCAGCCACTGCAGCAATACCGGAACCCAGTGAGGCGGATAACCGTGTGCGGCCAGCTGGTCGGCCAGCCACTGTTCAGACACTGGCTGACTAAACTCCAGTTGTTCAAACAGGCTGTGCAGAAATGTCCCCGGACCTGCGCCACGCGGAAAGTGATGCGCGGTCAGTGACAAGGGTTGTTCATTTTGCTGCTCACCGGCGGCATCAATATCAAAGCCCGGCATGATATCCAGCAGACGTGAGCCGCCGTGTCGTTGCAGGCCCGAGTAGCTGGTGACCCGCCAGAAATCATTGAGTGATCTGGTCAGTTGACGGCTGGACAGGGCCTTATCTGAGATTACTGAGTCATGCCAGTCGCCGACCTCCGCATTATCAGCACTCATCACTCCGATATTCCCGTCTTCCAGGCTGAGTAAGTACTGACGTAGCTGTTCTGCCGTGGCTGGCTGCCCCTGCTGTAACAGATAACCAATAGCACTGTGATGGATATCGGTCTCTCCCTGAGCTTTACGGTTTCCACGGAACAGCGGAGCCAGACCGATACTGCAATGCCAGACCGAACGGGTCAACGCGACATAGAGCAGCCTTAAATCCTCGGCACGTCGCTCCTCCTCGGCAAGTTCGAGGCTCTGTTCCTGCTTTTGTAAATCCAGCACCGCCGAATAGCTTTCCCGGTCATGATATAAAGCGGCTTCCGCCTGTCGCCAACTGGCGGCGAAGGGTAACCATACCAGGGGATATTCAAGCCCTTTCGATTTATGAATAGTGACTATCTGCACCAGATGACGATCACTTTCCAGTCGCAACTGCTGGCTGCTGGCGTTGATATCCGGATGCAGAATCTGCCGGCTGAGATAGCGGACCAGCGCGTGGGGACTGTCCAGTTGTACAGAGGCTTCCTGTAAAAGCTCACCCAGGTGCATGATGTCAGTCAGACGCCGTTCTCCGCCCTCACTGGCCAGTAAATTTTCTGCCAGCCGTTGCTGAATCATCAGGTCGCGTAGCATCGGCAGGATTCCGGACTGGCGCCACAACAACTGCCAGCCGGCAAACTGGTCCGTAACCTCGTCCCAGCGCTGACTGTCCTGGCTTATCTGTTCCAGGGTCGCGGCATCGGTACCAATAATGGAAGTGGCCAGCGCAGTGCGTAACGTCCGCTCCTGCTCAGGAGCCAGTATTGCCTGTAAAATCCACAACAGTTCCCGGGCTTCGGTCGTCAGCCAGACACTGTCGCGGCTGGAGAGATACACCGAGGCAATCCCTTTGGCCTGTAAGGCTTCACGGATGATTCCGGCTTCACGGCTGCTACGCACCAGCACCGTAATATCTGCAGCCGTCACCGGTCTTGACTGCTGCTTACTGTCGATAAAACAGGCCTTACCCTGATGTCCGGCCGTCAGCCAGCGGGCAATATCATTCGCCGCCTGTTTCGCCATGATTTGCTGGTACTCACTTACCCCCATGCCTTCTCCGGGGGCCAGCCAGAAGCGCAGTGCCGGCTGGATCTCTCCGTCCAGTTGCAGGCTGAGCGCCTGGTTACGCTCACTGGAAGCGACCGGCTGAAAAGGAATGTCGCTGAAGATAAAAGGGTTTTCTGTGCCGGAGAACAAACGGTTTACGCCGGCGACCATCGCCGGTGACGAACGCCAGTTGGTGCCCAGCGTATAGTGAGCACTGACTTGTTTTCTGGCGGTAATATAGGTGAAAATATCCGCGCCACGAAAGGCATAGATAGCCTGTTTTGGATCACCAATCAGCAACATGGCATTTTGCGCCTGGCTACCATACAGTGTATTGAAGATCCGGTACTGTAACGGGTCGGTATCCTGAAATTCATCAATCATTGCCACAGGGTAACGCTGGCGGATAGATTCGGCCAACGCCGGCCCCGCCTCGTGTTGCAAGGCATAATCCAGCCGGCTGAGCAGATCATCAAAACTTAACAAGGCCTGTTGGCGCTTTTGCTGTACCACAGAAAGACGAATTTCGCGCAATGCATGACTGACCAGACAATCATAAAGGGTGACTGGCTGCTGTAAAAACAGTTCAATTTGCGTAAATACCGGATGCTGTGGAGCCTGGCCCTTTTTGGTTTTTTCGTTCAGTGCACTTTGAGTAAATCTTTCAAGTTCTTTTGGCAGCTGATAACCGCTGTGTGCATCTGCGGCCCAAAGATCCAGTTTTTCCAGCCAGACCGGTAAATTCTTCTTGCTGTAGCTGCGCTTATCTACATCAGACTGCTCAACCAACTCCCGGATGTCCCGCGCCGCCGCAGACCAGGCCTGTTTCAGCGCATCAATACGCTGCATATTCTGCTGATGGCATTGTTGCAGACTCTGATCTTCAGCGACCGGGGCTTTAATCTCCGGCATCTCCCCCTGCAACCACGGTAACAGAGAAGCCAGTAAATGCTCAGGACCGCTAAAGTTATCCAGAACTGCGCGGGCAGTATCCATCTCCAGCGGATAACAGTAACGGCGCCAGAAATCGGCGGCGGCCTGGCTCAGTAACTGTTGCTGGTTTTCCACCAGTTGTTGCTCAAACAGCATCCCGGACTCAAAGGCATTCATATTCAGCATACGTTGGCAAAAGCCATGGATGGTGAATATTGAGGCTTCATCCATTTGACGCTCTGCCGCCAGCAGCAACCCGGCGGCGGCCGTTAAATCGGTAATCTGTTGCAGCAGAGGTTGCCAGGCGCTGTCCTGTTCGACCAGAGGCTGGTCTGACGGGGCGGTGGATTCGGCTTCACGGCGCTTACCGTCAACCGCACGAATACAGGCAATCCGTAAACCATGGATATTGTCACGGATACGTCCGCGTAATTCTGCGGTGGCGGCTTCAGTAAAAGTCACCACCAATATCTCTTCGACCGATAACGGACGGCTGTAGGCATGTTCGCCGCCCAGTCCCAGCAACAAACGCAGATACAGAATACCAATGGTATAGGTTTTACCGGTGCCGGCCGAGGCTTCAATCAATCTCTGGCCCTGCAAAGGCAAAAGTAACGGGTCCAGTGTTTCAGCCTGTTGCAAACTCATCATCAGTTACTCATGGTTAATATTATCAGTCCCGACACCGCCAGCTTATTCGGCGACATGGGCTAAAATCACCGGCAGATACCACCGCTCAGCCGCGGAGCATATCTCCTGAATCATCAGCGGGTCTGCCTCACGGGATAGCCGTTTCAGGCAAGGGTCACTCCCTTCACCAGGCACCAGAAAATTACCATTCCAGGCATCGGTCAGTTTCTGCAGGGCTTTGCGTTGGGTCTCTTCATCCGTCAACAGCTGATTATCTTTCCCCAGACTGGCCGTCAGCCAGCTTCCGCCGCAACCTTTTAGCAGTAGCAACGGCTGATTCATTCCCTGCCTGTAACCGGCTATCAGACGTTCGAGTTGCTCAGTGGCCTCTGCCTGAGGCAGCGGTAAAAAACGCCAGCAGCTGTTCTTACGCCCATACATCCGGCTGATACCCTGACCGCCCAGTGCGCAATACACCATATGCTCTGTCCATAACAGCAGGCCATCGCTCAGGTTCAGCTCCCCGGGACGCCAGCGTAAAATGCCATCCGGCTGAACACCGGTCAGCCAGCCAGTCAGCCGTACCGACAGTTCCAGATCGACCTCGATGCTGCGGGTTTCTGCGATTTGTCCCTGCACCAGACCGGCAATTTCCTGCATCTCAGTCAGCTGTTTCTCACGCAAAATTGAGCCAAATGCGCCATAGGGCAGATGCCCTGCCAGACGCTGACGGCGGAAAAACAGTTCACTATCCTGTCCGAAAATCAGCGTGTTCAGTAACTGTTGATTTAGCTGATAACGTTGCAGATTATCCAGTTCAAAAGGTTCGGTATCGGGGAGATCCTCCTGCTGATCGACAAACCGTACTCCCAGACGCTCGGTAAACCATGCCCGTACCGGATGTCGCCAGAAGCTTATCAGCTGATTCAGGGTGATTTCCTGACACTGAAAATCGGGCAGTGGCTGAGCAAAGTCAGGCATCGCCTCTCCCTGTCCGAGGGCTGAAGGCAGCCATTCACTGGCAAAACTCTGCCCGCCACGGTGCGGAATAAAGTTTTGTTCCGCAAACGGGGTGCGGCTGTGATGATGTACCAGATGTTCAGCGACCCGCCGTGCACTGTCGTCCACATTGAGTATTTCATCTCCTGGCAGGCAAAAACTCTGCGAAATATATTCACACAGTTCACTGACCAGAACCGAGGGCAGCCGCTCCCGGTTGTCCTGAATACTTCGGCCGATATAGCTGATATACAACCGGTCACGGGCAGACACCAGGGCTTCAAGAAACAGGTAACGGTCATCATCCCGACGGCTGCGATCTCCCCGACGGGGGGATTGTTGCATCAGGTCAAACCCTGAAGGCGTCAGGGTTCGCGGGTAAACGCCATCATTCATTCCTAACAGGCAAACCACTTTAAAGGGGATAGAACGCATTGGCATCAGGGTACAGAAGTTCACCTGGCCTGCCAGAAAACGCTGGCTGATCCGCTGTTGATCGAGTTTCGAACGCAGTTCATCACGCAGTATCGTGACCGGAATTTCGGCCGGATAACGGGCCTCAATCCCCTGCTCAGTCAACTGTCGCCACTGCTCATCAATAATAGCCAGGGCGGCTTCACTGTCTGCATCCCCCGCGAAAAAAGTCGTCATCATCTCGCGACAGCAGGGCTGCCAGTCAGTCAGGGTCAGATTCTGTCGTAAACGTTGGCACCACTCCGCCAGGCAACTGAGTAATTCCGCCAACTGCCCGGCGAGTTCCGCCATCAGCCCGGCAGCTTCATCGTAGGGTAAAATCCCCTGCCAGTCGCCCTGGTCACTGTCCAGTGCATACCCCAGCAACATTCGCTGCAGACCAAACTGCCAGGTATGTTGTCCGGTCACCGGCAGCGCAAGCTCACTGACACTGTGGTCATCCAGCCCCCAGCGAACACCGGATTCATCTACCCAGTGCCGTAAGGTGGTTAACCCCTGTTCATTAATCGCGAATCGGGCTGCCAGCGCGGGAACTTCCAGCAACGCCAGCACATCTTCCGGCGTAAAACGGCTGTCAGGCAGTGACAACAGCTGCAGAAACGCCTGAATGACCGGATGAGCATGGCTGGCTCGTCGGTCTGAAATGGCAAACGGGATATGACGTTGCCGGTCAGCTCCGCCAAACACCGACTGAATAAACGGCGAGTAACTGTCGATATCGGCAACCATCACAATGATATCCCGCGGCTTCAGCTCAGGATCGGCTTCCATCAGAGCCAGCAGGTAATCCTGCAACACCTCGGTTTCACGTTGTGGGCTATGGCAGGCATGTAGCGAAAACGACTCATCATCTGTGGCCAGACGTCGCTTACGGCCACTATCATTGAATTGTTCTAACGTCAGCCCGGTCACCGCATGATCTTCCAGGTTAAGAATATCCTGTTGCAGGCTGTGTAGCAGAGTATCGCGACCGGGTTCGGCGAAGGCATCTATTTCATTGTCCAGCGCATCCATCTGTGCCAGCAAATAGAGATTATCCCGCCCGAGTTTACCCCAGGAGGCGAGTAACGGCTGGGTCAGTTGCTGTTCCCCGTCGGCAGTAAACAGCGATGCAGCCTGATCCGGCTGGCGGAACATTGTCCGTTGCTGCGAGGAGTTATGGAGCCGGCGCTGGCGGTTTTGTAGCCTGGCAAGAAACGCAGCATCACGGATATCCCCCCAGTAATCACGACAGGGGTTGGTAAACAACAAGTGAATATCAATATGCCGGCCCAGTGCCTGTAAGGCCTGCAGGTATACCGGGGGTAATGCCGAAATACCGCAGATAAATACCCGTGGCGGCAGTCCGGGTGGCGGTGTAGTACTCTGCTCCAGCGCCTGAATAAACCGCGAATAGAGGTTAGCACGGTGCCATTCTGGCTGGCCCAGTTCGGCGGTATATTCCACCAGCGCGCGCCATAACGGGGCCTGCCAGAGTTGAGCCTCGCCAGGTCCCTCAGCCATCTGCTGCTGCTCCCACAAATTGAGCCAGTCAGGGCGATAGACCAGATACTGGTCAAACAGGTCGGCAATGCGGCTACTGAGCTGAAAGAGCTTACGTTTATCCTCATCGTCAGTCAGGTAATGGCGCAAAGGCAGAAAATCGTCGCGTTCCAGCATCTCCGGTAACAGCGTCATCAGCTTCCAGCTCATTGCACTTTTATTAAACGCGCTCTGCTGAGGAATATCGGGTAATACCCGGACAAACATCTGCCAGATAAAGGTGGCTGGCAGCGGAAATTCTATATTCGCCGCAATACCAAAGGTTTCTGCCAGTGACATCTGCAACCACTGCGCCATCCCCGGGCTTTGCACCAACACCACTTCACTGGCAAAAGGATCCTCCAGAGGCTGCACTTTAATAATGTGGGCAGTCAGATCCTTCAAAATATCCAGATGATTGGAATGGTAAACGCTGAACATATTTTCTCCTGAAACTGCTGCCGGCTATGCCCGTCACTCTACCTGCTCACCCACCGGTTGCAAGCCTTAGCACACTTATTCCGGCAGGTGTTGATTAAACGGCGGACAAAACAACTGTCCCAGCTCAGCATGCCGGTTAAACGGCCCCTGCACTTTCGCGGTAACCCGCAGGCAGCCATCCTCCGTCATTTTACGCTGCAACTCACTGTCCCACCCTGCCGGGGGTTTACCGGCCAGTACCTGGGTCGTTGCCCAACCGGCATCACGCTGTGCCTGCCGTAACCGGAAACCATATACCAGTTGCTGATGATATCCGGAAAGCAGCAAAACGCTCAGTGATAAAATAAGTAACGCAATCAGACATTCTGCCAGACTAAACCCCTGGCGACGACACGGCGCACAATACCTCGTCCGGTAGCGGACAGAGGTCGGTCCATCCGGCGGGTAACGCCACCACCTTCCGGCCAGCCGTGTTAGCGGCAGCCACCTGCCGCCAAAGATTTTTTTCACCGTTGGCTGACTGGCCCAATAACAGTGCGGTATCGGCGGTTTGCCATAACAGACAACTCCGCCACTCCCGGGAACCGGGAGACTGGCATTGCCAGCCGTCCGCCCGTGGCCACTGGCGTAATAACCCCCATTGCAATGCCGACTGTGCCTGGTAGAAGTCCCGCAAATAAACCGTTTCATCCGCTATCCCTGTCATGCTGTTTTCCAGTAACCGGGCGCTGCCATGCAGTAATATAATCCCTGCCAATAACAGTCCCATTACCATTAGTAGCGGACTGCTGCCCCGGCGGTTCACAAATTTTCCGCCAGTAACCAGTGCTGACGGTGCAGGCGGATATCCGGCGCGGCAGACACCCGTAAGCTGATGCCAATGCGGGGTGCCTGCAGACTAAAGGCCAGTTCATCCACCTGCAGAGTCGCCGGGTCTGTCAGCCGTTCCCAGCCACTGCCCTGACACCCGGTCACACCGCGCCGGGTTTCTATCTGCCCTGCACGCCAGCGGTAACCATAACTTTCATTGTGTAATGCCCCGGCCAGTCCGGCAGACACCTGGCGTCGCTCCTGACCCCGCACAATCAGGCAGTGTCCATCCTGACTTATCGTGATGGCGGGCAGGATGCAGGGCGCCTGTTGGCAATAACCTGCGCGGCGCAGGCTTTTTTCAAGAATCAGCATCAACTGCTGAATCTCCTGAGCCAGCAACTGCTGTTGCTGTAACCGGCGGGTTTGCTGAAACAACTGCGGAAAAAACTGCCCGGCGGCAAGAAATATGATGCCGGTGAGTAACAGTGCCAGCAGCATTTCTCCTAAAGTAAAACCGGCCGAAATACTATGAGATGAAGGTAACCACGGGAATTTTTTCACAGGCAACCCTCCTGTTCCGGCGGGCAGACACGGATTCGGGCATGAGCCGAAATGATCACCCGCCAGCGTTGATCTGCCGGCCCAAACTCAATACTTCCGGCCCGAGCCACACTCCGGCGTCCATAGAACCCGGGTTCTCCGTTAACCTTAGGAGCGCCCTGCTGAGGATAGGGTGATCGCCAGACAAAACGCCCCGGCTGGCTGCAGTCTCTGGCTTCCGGCCGGGGATGAGCATCAACACACCAATAACCGTTACGCTGTGATACCGTCAAGGGTAAATCGCGGTTGGTGCGGTGTGCATATTCACGAATCCCGGTGAGGAAAAAATGCAACTGGCGGGCGGTTTCTGACAGTTGCTGCCGGTGACGTCAGTTTTGCCAGAAATGCCCGGCGCCACCGGCCAGCAGGGCAATAATCAGCAAAACGACCATCAGTTCCGGTATCGTGAATCCACCGGTGGATATCATTAATCGGTTTCTGTTCATTGCCCCAGTGTGGCGAACAATTTATCCAGACGACAGGCGAAAACTGAGGGTTTAGGTGGCTGGCCGTAGGCCCGGAATACAGATTGCAGACACCCGCAGGGCAAACCAGAAAGCCCCCGCAATTCTGAGTCATCAACCCAAAAAAAACGGCAGAGCTGTCAGGCTCTGCCGCGTTATTTCAGGACCGGAGAAGTGAAATCAGACAGCGACCGGGGCTTTGATAGCCGGATGCGGGTCATAACCTTCAATCTCGAAATCTTCAAAACGATAGTCGAAAATAGATTCCGGCTTACGCTTAATTTTCAGCACCGGTAACGGCCGCGGTTCGCGGGTTAACTGCAAACGGGTCTGTTCCAGGTGATTGTTGTACAGATGGGTATCCCCGCCTGTCCAGACAAAATCCCCCACCTGCAGATCACATTGCTGTGCCACCATATGGACCAGCAGAGCATAACTGGCGATATTAAATGGCAGTCCGAGGAAAATATCACAGGAACGTTGATATAACTGGCAACTGAGGCGTCCATCAGCCACATAAAACTGGAAAAAGGCATGACACGGCGCCAGCGCCATTTTATCCAGCTCACCGACATTCCACGCAGAAACAATAATACGCCGTGAATTCGGGTCTTGTTTTAGCTGGCGGATCACTTCGCTGATCTGGTCGATATGACGACCATCGGCGGCGGGCCAGCTACGCCACTGTTTGCCATAAACCGGGCCTAAATCGCCATTTTCATCCGCCCATTCATCCCAGATACTGACTTTATTGTCTTTCAGGTAACCAATATTGGTGTCACCCTGCAGGAACCATAATAGTTCATGAATAATGGAACGCAGATGACATTTTTTGGTGGTAACCAGCGGGAAGCCCTGCTGCAGATCGAAACGCATCTGATGACCAAAAATCGATAACGTCCCGGTGCCGGTACGGTCGTCTTTGGCTGTGCCTTCGTTTAACACCTTCTGCATCAGTTCCAGATACTGTTTCATTTTACTTCACCCGGTTGTTTCAGGGGGCTGGTACGGTAAGCCCAAATCATCATAATAACACCGGCCAGAATCATTGGTATGGAGAGGATCTGCCCCATACTGATTACGCCATCGAACAGTCCCAACTGGGCATCCGGCTGACGGAAAAATTCCACAATAATCCGGAAAGCGCCGTAACCAATCAGGAACAGACCAGAAACACTTCCCCGTGGGCGCGGTTTTCGAATAAACACATTCAGGATGATAAACAAAATCACCCCTTCCAGTAACAGCTCATAAATCTGCGACGGATGACGTGGCAATACCCCATAGGTATCCAGCAACGATTGCCATTGTGGATGCGTCGCTACCAGTGCCACATCTTCTTCACGGGACCCCGGGAACAGCATCGCCCACGGACAGTTTGGGTCAACACGGCCCCACAACTCACCGTTAATAAAATTCCCCAGACGACCAGCCCCCAGACCAAACGGGATTAACGGGGCAATAAAATCAGACACCTGAAAGAAAGTACGGTGAGTACGGCGGGCAAAAATCAGCATCACAATAATGACACCAATCAGTCCCCCGTGGAATGACATGCCACCATCCCACACCTTGAATAAATAGAGGGGATTCGCCAGGAACAGCGGCAGATTATAGAACAGGACATAACCGATACGCCCGCCCAGGAAGACCCCCAGGAAACCGGCATAGAGTAAATTTTCGACCTCATTTTTGGTCCAGCCACTGCCTGGCTTATTCGCCCGACGACCCGCCAGCCACATGGCAAAAATGAAACCGACAAGATACATCAGACCGTACCAGTGAAGCGAAACCGGACCGACAGAAAAAATCACCGGGTCAAATTTTGGAAAAGCAAGATAGCCGTTAGTCATCTTTCACCATTATTCTTTCTATCTGAAAGCCTGCCGTCACGGGGATTCCCGGGAGCCAGACAGTAAAGAGGAGCGCATGATAGCACAGCCTCTCAGTCGGTGTGAGAGGCAAATGTAAACATGAATGAGCACTTAGCGCCCGCCACGGATCAAGCCTCCTAATCCACGCCGCTCCATAAAAACCGCGACCTGATAACGAATTTCACTGGCGGTACTGGCCTGTAACACCTGCTCAGCCAGCTGTTCCGTTTCACTGCAATCCAGGTGGCGTAACAGATACTTAACCCTGGGCACATTTTTGCCGTTCATGCTCAGATGACGGAACCCCATACCTATCAGCAAGGCCACACACATCGGATCGCCGGCCATTTCCCCGCACAGGCTCATCGGCAGATTATGCCTGCGGGCTTCCGCACTAATGTGGTACAGCGCCTGCAAAACCGACGGATGTAAGGGATCGTACAGATTGGCCACCCGGGTGTTGTTCCGGTCCACCGCCAGCAGGTACTGGGTCAGGTCATTACTGCCCACGGAGATAAAATCCACGCTGCGGGCAACCTGAGGGATCAAAAATACCATCGACGGCACTTCAATCATGATGCCAACCTTCGGCCGGGGGATCACGTAGCCCAGCATCTCTTCGACCTCATGACCTGCCCGCTCAATCAGTTTACGGGCATCATCAATCTCATCAATGCTGGTGACCATCGGCAGCAGAATATTCAGATTACCGGATGCCGCGTTCGCCCTCAGCATCGCCCTGACCTGCACCAGAAAAATATCCGGTTGATCCAGTGTCAGGCGAATTCCGCGCCATCCCAGACTCGGGTTCTCTTCGCTAATCGGCATATAAGGCAGCTGTTTATCCGCACCAATATCCAGAGTTCGTAGCGTGACCGACTTGTTATTAAACAGTTGCAACATTCCCTGATACTGCGCAACCTGCTCTTCTTCAGAAGGGAAACCGCTTTGTAACATAAACGGCACTTCGGTCCGGTAGAGTCCAACCCCGTCAACCCAGTTGTTCAGTGCCTGTTCCAGTTCAGCACTGAGCCCCGCATTCAACAGAATCTCAATGTTCTCGCCGCTTTTCAGCTCACCCGGTTGTTCTGCCACTGTTTCGGCCGTTTTACTCAGGGCATTCTCTTCGCGGATCAGCCGTTGATACTCTTTAATCAGGATCGGTTCCGGATCGACCAGTAACTCGCCACGGTAACCATCAACAATCAACAGATGTTTATTCAGCTGTTCCGGGCGAATATCCGCCCCCATCACTGCCGGTATCCCCATGGCACGGGTCAGGATCGCGGCATGAGAGTTGGCGGCACCATCACGTACCACGACCCCCGCCAGCCGTTCCGGCGGTACTTCGGCCAGCGCGGTGGCTGTCAGTTCATCGGCCACCAGCACAAAGCGTTCCGGCCAGGCATTGGTGCCCTGCAGACTGTCATCAAGGTGGAACAGCAAACGCTGGCCCAGTTCGCGGATATCCCCGCTGCGTTCACGAAGATAGGCATCTTTCAGGTCGGCAAACTGTCCGGCGTATTGTTCAATCACCGTTTTCACCGCCCATTCCGCCACGGAACCCCGATCAATCTCCGCCAGCAGATCTTTCTTCAGACGCGGATCGCTGAGCAGGTGGGAATAGAGATCGAAAATCGCCGCACTTTCTTTCTGCACACTGGAGGTGAAACGTTTACTGTAACGCCGAAACTCGTCGCCGGATTCACTGATAGCCTGCAGTAAACGTTCTTTTTCCTGACCCGTATTCAGGGTGGAAGCCTGAGTGACCTGGTCCAGCGTCGGCTGAATATGGTCTACCCAGCCGGGGGCGATAGCGACCCCGGGAGAAGCCGCAATCGCCCGGATGCGGCTCTGGCGAAACACGCCAAACAGCTGTCCGACCTGTGACTGAGAGAGTAAGGTTCCGACCTGGGTGGCCAGGGTCATCAGGAACGACTCCTCGGTCTCATCAAAGGAACGCAGTTCACGCTGCTGAACGACCAAAACCCCCAGCACCTGACGGCGGTTGATAATGGGCGCCCCGAGGAATGAACGATAGTTCTCCTCTTTTACCGACGGGATAAATTTGAAACTGGGGTGACTTTGAACATCAGCAAGGTTAATCGGCTCGGCAAGCCGGCCGACCAGCCCGACAATCCCTTCATCCAGAGCGAGAGTAATGGTGCGACCCCGCGGCTTTTTCAAACCGCGGGTCGCCATCAGGTAATAGCACTGACGCTCCTGGTCGGCCAGATACACCGAGCAGACTTCGGTTTCCATCACACGGCAAATTTCGTGGACCAGGATCTCCAGTGCCTCATTCAACCGGGAAGCACTGGCCACCTTTTCGACAATATCGCGCAACTGAGTGAGCATCAGCGGCATGCTCTATCCTCTTTTTCTTCTGCCTGAGGGTTGACTGCGTTGCAGTGAATTTTCCGCGACAGACATCACGACAGTAGCAAACTCTTTCATCACCCGGCGATACACATCCCGTTTGAAAGAAACAACCTGCCGCACCGGATACCAGAAACTTACCCAGCGCCAGCCATCAAATTCAGGCGTACTGCTTCCCTGGACATTGATAGCGCCATCATGAGATTGCAGCTGTAACAGAAACCATTTTTGTTTCTGGCCGATACATACCGGCCGGGTATCCCAACGCACCAAACGTTTAGGCAACTTGTAACGTAGCCAGTTACGGGTAGAGGCGATAATACGTACATCTTTACGATGCAACCCGACTTCTTCGAACAACTCGCGATACATCGCCTGTTCCGGGGTTTCACCAGGGTTAATTCCTCCCTGAGGAAATTGCCAGGAATGTTGTCCAAACCGCCTGGCCCACAGAACCTGTCCTTGCCTGTTACAGATTACAATCCCAACATTCGGGCGGTAGCCATCATCATCGATCACCAGACTACCTCAAAGCTATCTTTAGATAGCCTGATTGTTTCATACTCCTTACAGGCGGTAAACCATTGGCTGATGGGCTTTCACTATAATAATTCCTGGATAACTCACAATTTTTAGTCAAGTTATAAACAGAAACGGTCGATCAAAGGTAATTTTATGCACCTTTTCTGTGGATAGCTTTGTGCAGAACGCGGGAATTCCCTGAATAATGCAGTAGATAAATACGATTCCCCTCGCGAAACAAAAATAAAATAACCCATATATATTATAAAGTTAATCATATTTTCCACTCTAAAGATTCACAAAAAATTCATCCATCACAAACCGCACTTAGCTCACTGCGCAAATTTTAACCACCACCATTTTTATCCACAGTTTATGGCGAGATGTTGCCCACAACAGCCCAAAATTTGGCACTTTCAGGTAAAGTCAAGGCTGTAAATCGAACCAGTAGTCGGGTTAATTCACAGTTATCCCAATTTTCTGTGGATAACAGGGCGTATAATCCTGTTTATTATTGATGACAACAGGGTATAAACCCGGGGTCCTGAGCGGTTTGCGGCGAACAACAGGATAAAAAATCATGATTAATCATGCTATTATCTGGTTTATCCCCTGTAATTTATCCTGTGTATGGTTCACAGATCACAGCAGGGCAATTTTTAATCAACCCCGGGAGCCCTATGAATTATCCTTCCCCACCCGTTCCTGTCCCGGAAAATGAGCAGGTACTGATGCAACGAGCCTATGCTCTGGCGGGCCAGTCTCTGGAGGAACTGGCTGCGGCACTGGCACTTTCTGTGCCGGCAGATCTGCGACGGGATAAAGGCTGGGTCGGTACCCTGATTGAACTTCATCTGGGCGCCAGTGCCGGTAGCAAAGCAGAGCAGGACTTCGCTCACCTGGGAATTGAACTGAAAACCATCCCGGTGGATAGCCTTGGGCGTCCGCTGGAAACTACCTTTGTCTGTGTTGCACCTTTAACCGGCAACACAGGCGTAGAGTGGCAACACAGCCATCTTCGGCACAAGCTGTCCCGGGTGTTATGGATTCCGGTTGAAGGCTCCAGGACCATCCCTCTGAAACAGCGCCGGATAGGCAGCCCGCTGTTATGGAGCCCTTCGGAACAGGAGGATCAAATGCTGCGGGCAGACTGGGAAGAACTGATGGATATGATTGTGCTGGGTGAGGTGGATAAGATTACCGCCAGGCATGGTCAGTATCTGCAAATCCGTCCTAAAGCGGCCAATAGTAAAGCCCTGACCGAAGGCATCGGTCCGCAGGGAGAACCCGTCATGACATTGCCACGGGGTTTTTATCTGAAGAAAACCTTTACCGGCCCCCTGCTGGCCCGTCATTTTTTACTTTAGTCGCAGAATATAGCCCGGTTATACTCCCTGTTTAGCTTTCGTTTAGGATTGATGTGAGTATGTTCGAGTGGATTGCGGACCCTAATGCCTGGCTGGCGCTCGGGACACTGATTGTTCTGGAAGTTGTGCTGGGTATCGACAATATCATTTTTCTTTCGCTGGTCGTGTCTAAACTGCCGGCACATCAGCAAAACAGTGCGCGGCGTTTAGGCCTGATGGCGGCTATGCTGATGAGACTGGCATTGCTGGCTTCCATCGCCTGGGTGGTGCGTCTGACGACGCCATTATTTACCCTGATGAGTCATGATTTTTCTGCCAGAGACCTGATATTGCTGGCCGGGGGATTATTTCTTATCTGGAAATCCGGTAAAGAGATCCACGAAACTATCGAGGGAGATGAAGAAGCGCCGCAGAGCCGCGTTCATTCCTTTATCGGTGCGATAGTGCAAATCATGCTGCTGGATATCATCTTCAGCCTCGACTCAGTAATTACTGCCGTCGGTTTGTCAGACCATCTGTTTATTATGATGGCTGCGGTCGTGATTGCCGTACTGATGATGATGTTTGCCGCAAAGGCGATTGGTGAGTTTGTTGAGCGCCATCCGACGATAAAAATGCTGGCGCTGGCATTTTTGATCCTGGTGGGTTTTACCCTGATACTGGAAAGTTTTGCTGTACACGTGCCAAAAGGCTACATCTATTTCGCGATGTTCTTTTCGATGGGGGTCGAATTACTCAATCTGCTGCGCGGTAAGAAAAACACCCACTAAGTTTCCGCCATACTCTCTGGCCGGTAGTCAGCAGTGCAAAACGCCACTGTGGGCTGCCGGTCGCTCCCTGTTCATATTTAGTTACTGCTTTTTGGCTGTTTATTTTTTAATTCAGACCTGTCCGGTTGGTTTACCTTGTGTAAATCATTTATACCAGGAATAATGAATCTAAAACCTGTCGGGGAACAGAATGAAAAATCTAAAAAAAACCGCCCTGTGTGGCATTTTGTTGGGCAGTGCACTGTTAGCGGGTTGCAGCAGCCACTACGTGATGGCGACCAAAGATGGCCGGATGATCATGACTGACGGGAAACCCAAAATAGATAAAGATACCGGTCTGGTGGAATACACCGATGAAGCTGGCAATCTCATCCAGATTAATGGTGACGAAATCTCCGGTATTATTGAACGCTAGGTCGTTCAGAATAATTCTTTCAGGCGGCTGCCCGACATTACCACTTTCTGATAAGACAGTGACAGAGATCGCGGCAGCAGGTTATCGTTTTTTCGGTGACGCTCCCCTCCCGACAATATTTTCTACACTCTCCTGACCGGATCTGATGGGGCCGGACGTCGAACGCCAAACAGCAGATAACCTGAGTTTACGCCTGTCCGGGAATCCCTGCCGCCCTGTTCCGGCGAAACAGACCGCGACGTCCGGCGGGTCTGGACTTGCGCCGGGTGCCAGTGTAGATTTCCCTTTACCCATCATGACAACCATGACAAAAAGGAAACCAGCAATGCTCTATCATCGCATTCCCCATAGTTCGCTGGAAGTGAGTCAGCTGGGCCTGGGTACCATGACCTTCGGCGAGCAAAACAGTGAAGCCGATGCACATGCGCAATTAGATTTCGCCCTGAGCCAGGGAATCAACCTGGTGGATACCGCCGAGATGTATCCGGTCCCTCCCCGCCCGGAAACTCAGGGGCTGACCGAGCAATATATTGGCAGCTGGCTGAAAAAAACCGGTAACCGTGACAAGATTATCCTGGCCAGTAAGGTGGCCGGCCCTGCCAGAGGCAGTGATGCGCAGATCCGTCCCGGTCAGGCGGTTGACCGCAAAAATATCCGGGCGGCACTGGATGCCAGCCTGCAACGGTTGAATACCGATTACCTCGATTTGTATCAGATCCACTGGCCGCAACGTCCCGCCAACTTTTTTGGCAAGCTGGGCTATCAGTACACCGAAGAAAATGTGCCGGTGACACTGCTGGAAACCCTGGAAGCGTTGTCTGAACAGGTGCGGGCGGGAAAAATCCGCTATATCGGAGTCTCGAATGAAACCCCCTGGGGAGTGATGCGCTACCTGCAACTGGCAGAAAAACATGAACTGCCGCGCATTGTGACCATCCAGAACCCCTACAGCCTGCTGAACCGGAGTTTTGAAGTCGGACTGGCGGAAATCAGCCAGTACGAAGGGGTAGAGTTGCTTGCCTATTCATCGCTCGGATTCGGGACCTTAAGCGGTAAGTACCTGAACGGTCAGCAACCCGCGAATGCCAGAAATACCCTGTTTAGCCGCTTTACCCGCTACTCCGGAGAACAGTCGGCTGAAGCGGTGGCTGCCTATGTCGCCCTGGCGCAACAACATGGTCTGGACCCGTCTCAGATGGCGCTGGCGTTTGTTCGTCAGCAACCTTTTGTCGCCAGCACCCTGCTGGGTGCCACGACCATTGAACAGCTGAAGGTGAATATTGACAGTTTTAATCTGACACTGGATGAAGAACTGATGCAACAACTGGAAGCCATTCATCGTCGTTACACCTATCCGGCGCCTTAACCGTCACGATTGTAGCCTGCCGCGGCTTTTGGCCGCGGCAGGCTACAGCGGCTGCTGACGTGAGTGCTGACGCTGCCGGTTCCATTGCCAGATCCATAAACCGACAATCGCCAGCGAGAACAGACTACCGAAGGCAATCCCCGTCAATACCGCAGAAGCTCCCAGACGAACAGCCAGCGTGTAGATGGCCAACATGACCAGCATGGCCATGTTTTCACCCAGATTTTGTACCGCAATCGCCGGCCCCGCCCCGACAGAAGCCTGACCACGCACCTGCAGCAGGGCATTTAACGGCACCACAAACAGCCCGCCACAAATACCGAGTACAATCAGCCAGAATCCTCCACTGTACAGATGGTGCGTCAGGGTGAAGGCGACCACCACCAGGCCGACCAGAATTCCGGCGGGCATGCATCGCCTTGTATGCTTCAGGGTGATGAGTTTTTCCGCCAGTAACGCACCGCCAACAATCCCGATAGCCACCATCGCATTCAGCAATGTCGGCGTTTTATTATCCACAATCCCCAAGGCGGCAGGCACCCACAGTACCAGCAGAAAACGCAACGTGACTCCTGCGCCCCAGAACATACTGGTACCAATTAACGAAAAACGGGTTTCGGTGTCCTGCCACAGCGCCTGCCCATCCTGACGGAAACGGCTAACCATCTGTCGCCAGCGCCAGTTTTTGCCGGGCTTAGCCGCCGGTAAGGGTGGGATCAGCATATTCGCCAGCACGGCCAGCGCATAAATCACCGCACAGACCAGCAACGCGGTAGAGATATGCCAGTCAGCCAGCACACCGCCGGTTACCGACCCGAGCAGAATAGCTGCAATGGTGGAGCTTTCCATCAGTCCGTTGCCACGAATCAGTTGCTCTTTGCTCATCAGCTCGCCAAGAATACCGTACTTGGCCGGTGAGTAAGCCGCCGCGCCAATACCCACCAGCGCATAGCCGACAAACGGATTAAAATTTATGCCAATCAACGCGGCACCGATAAATTTCAGCCCGTTGGCTAACATCATGACCCGCCCTTTGGGGAAACTGTCGGCAAACTGACCGACAAAGGGGGCCAGCACGACATAAGCCACCACAAACACCATTTGCAGCACGGGTTGTGTCCATTCGGCATAATCGGCGCGTTTCAGCACCGCCAGGGTAGCGAATAATAAAGCGTTGTCACCGAAGGCGGAAAAAAATTGAGCCAGTAGTACCGGTCGTAAACCGGAGCTCCGTTCGGGCGCAGGACCTGAACTCAAATCATTCATTATCACTCCCGACAGGTTGCGGTTCCGCGTCTGCGGCCATCACTTTCAGTTGCTGATAATCGGGTTTTCCACTGCCCAGCACAGGTAACTGCGACAAATATCGGATATCCCGCGGGACAGTTAATTCACTGTAGCCCAGCTCACGGCTGGCCTGGAGTAACCGCTCCCGGTTCAGATGCGGATCTGTGGTAAATAATACCAGGGCTTCACCGCGCAGAGGATCAGATTTAACTGATGATGCATGCTGATAATCAGCCGAAACATGCAAAGCCACCAGTTCCGGGATTTCCAGAGAAACCATCTCCCCTGCCAGTTTGGCAAAGCGTTTCACCCGCCCCTGGATCTGGCAGAACCCTTCGCTGTCAAAGCTGACAATATCGCCGGTATCATACCAGCCAGCTTCACTCACCCCTTCACCGTTATCTGCCGCCGGAGGCTCAATCACCCCCGGAGCTTCCAGGCGTAAGTAACCTTTCATCAGGTTTGGACCACAGACCTGCAAGCGCCCCCCATCTTCTATACCCGGGACGGAAATCAGGCGGTAATCCATTGCCGGAAGGATACGGCCCACGGTGTTGAAGCGGGCTGCCATCGGCACATTAATGGATAATACCGGCGCACATTCGGTCGCTCCGTAGCCCTCAAGAATACGCAGCCCGAATTTCTCCATATAGAGGTCGCGGGTGGAGTCACGCAGCTTCTCGGCACCCGCCACCACATACCGCAGTCGGGCGAAATCATAAGGATGCGCATACTGTGCATAGCGGGCCAGGAAGGCCGGGGTACCAAACAGCACGGTACAGTTCCGGTCATAGACCAGTTCGGGGATAATCCGGTAGTGCAGCGGGCTGGGATACAGAAAGGTTTCTGCGCCGGTAAACAGCGGTGTTAACAGCCCGACGGTCAGGCCAAAGGCATGAAACAGTGGCAACGAGGACATAAAACGATCACCGGGCCGGAAATCCGCGACGGTACGAATCTGTTCCACATTGGCCAGCAAGCTCTTATGGCTGTGCACCACGCCTTTCGGGTTCCCCTCAGACCCGGAAGTAAACAGAATCATGGCCGCATCTTCCGGCTGTTGCGCCACCTGAGCTTTATGCGGTACCACTAAATGCCAGAGTATCCACAGTTTGTCGCCGAACTTCAGTGCCGGTTTCAAATCCTCCAGATAGACCCAGTTGACCCCGCTGATCCCTTCGGTCAGGTACCAGAGTTTTCCCTTATCCAGGAACTGTCGGGAGGTAAAAATCGTGGTGATCTTCGCCGCAGTGACCGCCACCTGTAATCCTTTCACCCCGGCCGAATAATTGAGCATCGCCGGAACACGGCCCCGCAGTATCGCCCCTAAAATAACCGCTGGGGTGATCGAGGTGTTCGGCAGTAACAGCCCGGGAGTGGCAGTGGGTGGACAATATTTATCCAGCAACCGGGCCACACCCAGAATTTTCTTCAATAAGCCACGGTAACTGTCCGGCGAAAACTGTACATCTTCAAGACAGGGACGGTGCCAGCCATAGCGTTTGGCCGCGCTGAGATAGGCATCGAATAAGGTTTGCCGGGGACGTACCGCCATCCGGGCTTCCATCATTATATGTTGCAGGTGTTCACCGGCCCGGGCACGCCGCTGGCGGGCAGAGGGAGCCTCCGGCATCGGAATCACGGTGGCAGGCAGAATATGCAGGGAGATTTGAGGAAAAGCACGACGCCGGATTTCACCACTTTTACGGGCAAACCAGCTGTATTCGGCACCTTCAATCCGCACCGGCACCACACTGGCACCGCTTTTGGCCGCCACAAAGCCCGCGCCACTGTAGACTTTCATCAGCGAGCCGGTCACCGAAATCCGGCCTTCCGGGAAAATCACCACCGGCCGCCCCTGTTCCACAATGCGGATCAGCTGTTTGACTGACATCGGTTTTAACGGGTCGAGTGTCACCACTTCTACCAGTGACTTAACCGCCTTCATATACCACTTATCAGACAACCCGGACCAGACGGCAAACACCGGTTTTACCGGCAAAAACAGTGCCAGCAGTACACCATCAAGGAAAGAGACGTGGTTAGGCGTAAGCAGTACTTTGCTGTTATTCAGTACCGATAAATCTCCCTGAACACGGATGCGCCACAGTACCCGACAAAGTCCTCGCAACAAGCTAAACATCCACTCTCCTTAGCTTTCAGATAGTAATATCAGGAATTAAACACGTTTGTGTCGCCTGACACAATTCCCCGGCAGAAAATGTCGCTATTTTTGTGCAATTAGTGCTCAGCCACAGGTCGCTGAAAACTCAGAAACCTGTGGCTGTAAGGGACAGGATTACTGGCGGCTGGCGGCAGGCGCGTCAGGCAGCTGTGAACTGTCCCAGCCACCGCCCAGTGCCGCTATCAGCGCAACACTGGTCACCCACTGGGTGCTCTGCAATGAAAGCAGGCTCTGGCGGGAGCTGAGACTGGTATTTTCGGTGGTCGCGACATCCAGATAATCGATCATTCCGGCGTCGTACTGATTACGGGTGACCCGGGCAGATTCAATCGCCGCGGTGGTGGCTTCCTGCTGAGCCGCTATCTCTTGTTGCAGGGTATTCAGTTCCACCAGGTCATCCTCAACGCCCTGGATAGCCGTCAGCACTGTCTGGCGATAGGTAGCGACACTGGCATCATACGAAGCCCTTGCCTGGTTCACTTCGGCAGAGGTGGCACCGAAGTCCAGTACCGTGCCGCTGAGCTCAGGCCCCAGTGACCAGACCCGCTGCGGAAGTGAGAATAAATTGTGCAACACAGATGAACTGAATCCGCCGCTGGCACTGATGCTCAGATCAGGGAAGTAACCGGCAATGGCTACCCCCACCGCCGCATTGGCCGCGGCCACATTACGTTCGGCATAGGCGATATCCGGACGGCGTTGCAGCAGAGTGCCGGGAACGGCTGCCGGAATGGATGGCAGGGTTCCCTGCAAAGGCGCTACCGGCAACGAGAATTCGGAAGGTGTTTTGCCCAGTAATAAGGCTATCGCATGTTCAAGCTGGGCACGCTGCCACTGATAATCCAGTGCCGTGGCGCGGGTACTTGCCAGTTGATTTTGCGCCTGCGCCAGCGTCGCTCTGTCCTCACTGCCGGCCTGGTATTTGTTATTAATCACTCTTAAATAGCCGCTATAGGCATCGATACTCTGTTGGTAGAGCGCGATGCGCTGATCCATAAAGCGTAGCTGGAAATAGTCCTGCGCCAGTTCAGACTGTGCACTGAGGGTGGCATTCGCCAGCTCCGCCGCGCTGGCCGATGCGCTGGCGCGGTTTTCCTCCAGGGTACGCCGCAGCTTACCCCACAGATCCAGTTCCCAGCTGGCAGACAACTCTGCCGTATGGCTGTTGGAAATACTCTGCACCGGGTTGCTGCCACTGCTGTGGCTGGCACTTCGGGTTGAACCGGCGCTGCCGGCTACGGTCGGGAACAGCGCGGCTTTCGACTGAGCGGCCAGCGCCTGAGCCTCCCGGTATTGCGCCAGATACATGGCGATGTTCTGGTTAGAAATCGCCACCTGTGGCATCAACTGGTTCAGCACCGGATCATTGTAGACCCGCCACCATTCCCCTTTGGGAAGTGAATCCCCGGGCCGGGCCTGTTGCCAGCCCTTCGCTTCTTTGTACTGAAGCGGAATATCCGCTGACGGGCGATGATAGTCCGGCCCCACCATACAACCACTGAGCAATAATGCCAGACAGACCGGTGTCAGTTTTTTCGTGAATTTCATCAATCAGGATCCTGGGGCCCGGACACGGTGCCATTGTCGTTTAGTGGCCCGGCTTAACCGGTCCAGCCACAAATACACCACCGGGGTGGTAAAGAGAGTCAGTAACTGGCTAAGGGCCAGGCCACCGGCAATCGCCAGCCCTAACGGGCTACGCAGATCGGCATCACCGCCATGGCCCAGCGCCAGTGGCAGTGCGCCAAAGAATGCCGCCAGAGTCGTCATCATGATCGGTCTGAAACGATGAATACAGGCCTGAGTAATCGCCTGTTGTGGCGTCAGCCCCTGCCGGCGTTCAGCATCCAGCGCAAAGTCGATCATCATAATCGCGTTTTTTTTCACAATACCAATCAGCAGCACAATCCCAATCAGCGCGATAACGGTCAACTGTGTATTGGTCAGCAGCAGTAACAATAAGGCCCCGACGCCGGCGGAAGGCAGCGTAGAGAGTATCGTCAGTGGATGGACATAACTTTCATACAGCATCCCCAGCACGATATACACCGCCAGCAGTGCTGCGGCAATCAGCCACGGCATCGTCGCCGTCAGTTGGCTAAAGGCTTTCGCCGTGCCCTGGAAGCCGGCGGAGATAGTATCCGGCAGCGCAATCTTCGCCATCGCCTGGTTTATCAGTTGCTGCGCCTGTTCCAGCGAAACACCATCCGCCAGGTTAAAGGCAATGGTACTGGTGGCTGACTGCCCCTGATGCGCCACAGACAACGGTGCATTGCCTCCTCTGAAGCTGGCAAAGGCGGAAAGCGGGATCCTGTCTCCGCTGTTATTAATGACATACAGATGCTGAAGTTCCGTCGGATCCTGAGTATCACTGCTTTGCAGCATCATCACCACATGGTACTGATTCAGCGTTTTATAAATGGTGGCAATTTGGCGCTGGCTAAACGAGTTGTTCAGCAGGGTATCCAGCATATTCACGTTCACCCCTAAGCGGGTGGCCCGGTCACGGTCGATATCGATCATCACTTCCTGGCCGCCGGTTTGTGAATCTGAATCGACACTGGTCAACTGCGGAATCGCCCTGAGTGCGGCCGCCACCTTCGGTGTCCAGACCCTTAACAGATCGAGGTCATCGGCCTGCAAACTGAACTGATAGGTCGCGTTAGCACTGCGTCCGCCGACATGAATATCCTGGGCTGCCATCAGGAACATCTGCGCGCCCGCCACATGGCTGCCTTTCATCGTCAGCCGGTTAGCGACTTCGGTGGCGGTTGCAGAGCGCTGACTGAAGTCTTTCAGACGAATAAAGAACGTTGCTGAGTTACGGGAACCGAACATACCGCCCCCCATTGACGACATCACCGAGTCTACCGCCGGATCGGAACGAATAATTTGGGTAAACTGCTTCACTTTGGGCAGCATCGCCTGGAATGAAATATTCTGATCCGCACGTACGGCCCCCATCAGCAATCCGGTATCCTGATTCGGGAAGAAGCCCTTCTGTACCACGGAATAGAGGAACAGATTCAGCAGGATGGTCAGCAGCAGGCTGAACATCGTCAGTTTCTGGTGTGCCATCACCCAGCTCAGCCCATGGGTATAAGCAGTTAACAGGCGATTTAGCTGAGTTTCTATCCAGCGAAACAGTGGATGGGGACGTTTGGTGACCGGTGAATGGCGTTTCAACAGCCGCGCACACAACATCGGGGTCAGACTCAACGATACCACCATCGAGATGACCAGCGAAATGGTCAGAGTGACCGCAAATTCCCGGAACAAACGACCAACGATACTGCCCATCAGCAGGATCGGGATAAATACCGCTATCAGAGAAACCGTCATCGACAGTACGGTAAAGCTCACCTCTCTGGCACCCCGCACTGACGCCCGCACCGGCCCCAGCCCGGATTCAATATGGCGCATGATATTTTCCAGCACCACGATGGCATCATCGACCACAAACCCGGTGGCAATAATCAGTGCCATCAGCGACAGGTTATCCAGGCTGTAACCCAACAGGTACATCACCATACAGGTGCCAATCAGCGACACCGGCAGTGCAACCGCCGGGATCAGTACCGCCTGCCAGTTACGCAGGAACACAAATACCACGGCAATCACCAGTAACACGGCCACCAACAGGGTCTCTTCGGTATCATAGAGTGATGCGCGTACCAGCGGCGAACGGTCCACCACCAGTTTCAGGGCGGTGTCGGCCGGAATACTGGCTCTTAATGCCGGCAACTGGGCTTTAATCGCATCAATGGTTTGCAGCATGTTTGCCCCGGCCTGCCGGGTCACCCCCAGCATCACCGCCGGACTCCCGTTCAGGAAACCGGCATTGTATTTATCCTGTACATTGTCATACACCGTCGCCACATCGCTGAGTCGCACGGCATTACCATTCTGATACAGCACAATCAGGTGACGGTAGTAAGCGGCGCTCTGCAGCTGGCTGTTACTGTCGATAGACCAGGAGAGTTTGTCCCCCTGCAAAAAGCCTTTTGGCAGGTTAGAGGTACTGTCAGCCACTGCCTGACGTACCGTATCCAGAGAGATGCCATACTGGGTCAGTTTCGCCGGCTGCAGGTCGATACGCACGGCCGGTAACGCACTACCAAACAGACTGACGGCCCCGACCCCGTTGACCTGCGCCAGTACCTGCTCGACTTTGCTTTCGGCAATATCATACAACTCACCCGCCGTCCGGTTCGGCGATGTCAGCGCCAGCATGACTATCGGCGCGTCTGAGGGGTTGGCCTTACGGTAAGTGGGTAACGACGGCATACTGCTCGGTAACAGGCTGCGGGCAGCATTGATGGCCGCCTGTACATCGCGGGCAGCGCCGTTGATATCGCGGCTCAGATCAAACTGCAAAATAATGGTGGTGGAGCTTTGCGAACTGCTGGAGGTCATTTCGCTGACCCCGGCAATTTCCCCCAGCGAACGCTCCAGCGGGGTAGCGACGGTCGCTGCCATGGTTTCCGGACTGGCGCCAGGCAGGCTGGCACTGACCATAATCGTCGGGAAATCCACCTGTGGTAACGGGGCCACCGGCAGTAGCCGGTAACCCAGCGCGCCCAACAGCAGTATGGCCATGGTCAGCAACAGGGTGGCAACCGGCCGGAAAATAAACAGCCGGGTGATATTCATGAGGTCCCCCGTGGGTTGCGTTTACGTTTCATATAACGCTTACCACGCTGAGAAATGCCATCGAACCACAGATAGATCACCGGGGTGGAGAACAGGGTCAGTACCTGGCTGACAATCAGTCCGCCGACAATCACCAGCCCGAGCGGGGCACGTAATTCAGATCCAGACCCGGTCGCCAGCATCAACGGTAATGCCCCCAGCAACGCCGCCATGGTGGTCATCAGAATCGGCCGGAAACGTAACAGGCACGCCTGATGGATAGCCTCCCGCGGTGACATATGTTGTTTGTTTTCGGCTTCCAGGGCGAAGTCGATCATCATGATCGCATTCTTTTTCACGATACCGATAAGCAGGATCACCCCGATCAGTGCTATCAGGCTGAACTCATTGCCGGTCAGCAACAGGGCCAGCAGCGCACCAATCGCCGCCGAGGGCAGAGTCGACAGAATCGTCACCGGGTGGATAAAGCTTTCATAGAGGATCCCGAGCACCAGATACATGGTCAGCAGTGCGGCCAGGATCAGCCACAGCGTATTGCCGGTCGCCGCCTGGAACGCCGAAGCTTCCCCCTGGTACGCCATGGTAATTGATGCAGGCATCGAGAGTTGTTTGCTGACTTCACTGATCGCTTGCTGTGCCTGCTCAAGCGAATAGCCCTGATTAAGATTAAACGACACCATCACCGCCGGATATTGATTAAGCCGCATATTCATCAGTGAACCCAGTCGCTGATGGATAGTGGCTATCGAGGTCAGTTTCACCATACCGGTGGTGGTCGTAGTATCCGAAGAGGTACTGGTGCTACTGGTACTGTCAGTGGTGGAGGTGGATGCACTGCTGTCGGCGGCAGAGCTGGTCTTCACCGAGGACTGCAGGTAAATATCGTTCAGCGACTGCGGGCTTTGCTGATATTGCGGCGCCACTTCCAGAACCACCCGATACTGGTTAGCCTGGGTAAAGATGGTCGATACCAGCCGCTGACCGAAGGCGTTATACAGGGCGGTATCGACATCGGAGGCGGTAATCCCCAGACGGGCTGCTTTATCGCGGTCCAGATCGACATAAGCTATCCGCCCCTGATCCTGCAGATTACTGACCACACTGTTAAATTCCGGATATTTTGCCAGGGCTGCGATCAGTTTCGGGGTGTAGTTCACCAGATCTTCACTGTCGAGCGAGGCCAGCGTGAACTGATACTGGCTCGGGGTGACCTGATCATCAACCGTCAGATCCTGCGCCTGTTGCATATACAGCTTAATCCCCGGCACCTGCAGCGCAGCCTGCTGTAGCTGTTTAACGATTTCCGCCCCGCTGTCACTGCGTTCAGAGAAGGGTTTCAGGTTAATCTGCAACCGGCCACTGTTCAGGCTGGTATTGGAACCATCAATCCCGATAGTCGACGTCAGCGACTCCACCGACGGGTTTTGCAACACCACATCCGCCAGTTGCTGCTGACGCCGGGACATCTCCTGGAATGAGATATCCTGAGACGCAATAGTGGCGCCCTGAATCAGCCCGGTATCCTGTGGCGGGAAGAAACCTTTCGGAACCGCCAGATATAGCAGTGCCGTCAGTGCAAAGGTCGCCAGTGCCACCAGCAGGGTTATTTTCTGATGGTTTAGCACAACCGTCAGCAGGCGATCATAACCACGGATAATCTTATCAAACACCTCCTCCCCTTTGCGGGAGAAGCGTGACTGTTTCTCTTTCGGAATATGGCGTAACAGATAAGCACTGAGCATGGGGGTCAGCGTCAGCGAGACCACCAGCGACACCAGTATCGAAACCGCCAGGGTAATCGCGAATTCGCGGAACAGTCTGCCGACCACATCCCCCATAAATAATAACGGGATCAGTACCGCAATCAGCGAGAATGTCAGAGATATCAGGGTGAAACCGATTTGCTGCGACCCCTTCAGGGCCGCCTGCATCGGCGACTCTCCCTCTTCCAGCCGGCGCGAGATATTTTCCACCACCACGATGGCATCATCGATAACAAAGCCGGTGGCAATGGTCAGCGCCATCAGTGACAGGTTATTCAGGCTGAAATCCAGCAGATACATCACCCCAAAGGTACCCACCAGTGACAGCGGCACCGCAACACTAGGAATCAGGGTGGCGGCAATATTACGCAGGAACAGGAAAGTCACCATCACCACCAGCGCCACCGACAGTAACAGTTCGAACTGCACATCCTCGATCGAGGCCCGGATAGTCTGGGTACGGTCAGAAACTACCGTCAGTTTGACCCCGTCTGGTAAGGTTGCCTGCAATTTCGGCAACTGCGCTTTAATACCGTCCACCACCTGGATAACGTTGGCCCCGGGCTGGCGCTGCACGCTGATAATGATGGCCGGTTTCTTATTGGCCCACGCGGACTGGAAACGGTTCTCAGCCCCCTGAGTGATAGTGGCAATATCTTTCAGGCGTAAAGCTGAACCGTTCTGCCAGGTGAGGATCAGATTACCGTACTCTTCCGGGGTTCTTAGCTGATCATTGGCATCAATGGTGACCGAATGGTATTTACCGTCAAATCCGCCTTTTGAACCGTTAACGTTACTGTTGGAGATGAGGGTATTCACGTCTTGCAGGGTCAGGTTATGGGCGGCCAGCGCCTGCGGATTCAGTTGTACGCGGATAGCCGGCTGATTCCCGCCGGCCAGAGTCACCATCCCTACCCCGCTGATTTGTGACAGTTTCAGGGCGACCCGGGTATTCACCAAATCCTGAATACGGGTCAGTGGCAGGTTATCGGAGGTCGCCGCCAGGGTAATCACTGCCGTATCGGCCGGGTTGACCTTTTTGTAGGTCGGCGGATTCGGCAGATCATCCGGCAACAGGCTGGTTGCCGTATTAATCGCTGCCTGAACTTCCTGTTCGGCGACATCCAGCGAGAGATTCAGATCGAAACGCAGGGTAATGATGGAGGATCCACCGGAGCTGTCAGAGGTCATCTGACTTAAGCCCGCCATTTCCCCCAGATTACGTTCCAGCGGTGAGGTCACCGAGGTTGACATTACATCGGGACTGGCCCCGGGATAGAGCGTGGTGACCTGAATGGTCGGGTAATCGACCTCCGGCAGTGCTGACACCGACAGAAAGCGGTAAGCGAAGATACCTGATAACAAAATACCCACCATCAGCAGGATGGTGGCGACAGGGCGCTGAATAAATAGCCGGGACGGATTCATTACTGACTTGCCTGCGTACTGTCTTTATTTTCAGCTGCCGCTGCAGAGGCGGCACTGTCGGTGGTGGTACTGTTGACTGTAGTGTCTGTGGCGACTGACACTTTCGCGCCAGTGGTCAGACGATCGATGCCATCGGTCACCAGCCGGTCACCCGGATTCACCCCGCTCAGCACCACCTGCTTATCGGTACCGTAGACCGGACCGGGGGTGATTTGTTTGCGGGTCACCGTGTTGTCGGCGTTAATCACAAACACAAAGCTGCCATCGCTGCTTAACTGCACGGCCTGTACCGGCACCACCGTGGCATTTTTCAATACACTGGTTTGCAGGCGCAGATTCACAAACTGGTTGGCATACAGGGCTTCATCCTGGTTAGCAAAGGTGGCTTTCATTTCGATACTGCCGGTGCTGGTATCTATGCTGTTACTGATAAAGCGGACTTCACCCTGCGCCAGTACCGTGGTGTTATTCTGATCAAAAGCGGTCGCCGGCAACGCTTCGCCATGATGCAGCGCTTTGATTAGGGTCGGGATATTGCTCTGCGGCACACTGAAGGTGACTGCCGCAGGCTGCATCTGGGTGATAGTCACAATACCGGTAGTGGATGAACTCTGTACCATATTGCCGGGATCGATCAGCCGTAACCCCACCCGGCCACTGATCGGCGCGGTAATTCGTGCATAGCCGATGTTGACTTTGGCACTGTCAATCTGAGCCTGATCTTCTTTTACGGCACCCGCGTACTGGCCGGTGGTGGCTTCCTGAGTCTCCAGGTCCTGGCGGGAAAGTGAGTCTTCGGCAAACAGTTTACGGTAACGGGCGAGGGTTAACCGTGCGCTGGTGAGTAATGCCTGATTCTGAGCCAGCGCCCCCTGATACTGGGCCAGCGTCGCCTGATAGGTACGGTCATCGATTTGTGCCAGCAACTGGCCGGCTTTTACCTTCTGACCTTCGGTGAAATAGACTTTCTCTAACTGTCCGTCGACCCGGCTGGTCACGGTGACACTGGCATTGGGGATCACGGTGCCGGGGGCACTCAGATAGACCGGGACATCGGCCTGGCTGGCAACGCCGGCATGCACGATGGATGCCGCCCCGCCACCGGCCATCCCGCCCCAACGACCGCCGCCGCCGCGGCCTCCCTGATGCTTTTGCGTTTCTCCGCCACGGCCATGGCCGCCGGGACCACCAGGGCCGGCAAAGCCCCCCGCCGAACCGCCGGAAAACCACACCCGCCAGACGACTCCGCCAATAATCGCACACAGGATCACTAACAACAGCCATCTCAGCCAGTGAGTTCGAACGGGTTTCTTTTGGTTATTAGTCATCAGATTTCGTGATTATCAGAGAAAGTGAATACACCAGACAGAAGTCATCTTTGTTCGGTGATATGAAATTAAATCCTGACTATTATTGACAACAGAGCCGCTATATTTCCACCGCCAAAACGTAAGAATTTCGTTAAACCCTGTCAGTCCTGACAGGTAAAGCGCTTCAAAATATAATGTAAGGGGGCTGAAACGGCCAATGACAATGACCGATTATTATCACTGGCGAGTGGAGTGGGCGGCCAGCCGCAGGATACAACAGCGCAGGCAGCGCCTGGAACATCTCGTCCCACGACACCGTCTGCGGTACACCGTTGATTAATCGGCGGGAGTTGAGGTATCCGTGCCCGGCGGCAGGCTGGCATTGGTACTGTAAAGTGCATCCGGCGGAACATTCAGATACTTCAGCACCGGGCCGATAATATTACCGAAAATCGGCGCGGCTACCGTACCCCCGAAGTGAGTACCTGCTGTCGGGTGGTTCACCATGATGACTAACGCCACCACCGGATGACTGGCCGGAGCGACCCCGGCAGTATAGTTAATATATCCGCCATCATACTTACCATTACTGCCCATTTTTTCGGCGGTACCGGTTTTAATCGCCAGACGATAGCCAGGTACTGCGGCACGAACCCCTGAACCACCAGGCAATGCATCACTTTCCATCATATGCACCACGCTGCGGACCACATCTTCATCGGCCACCCGGGTCCCTTCCACCGGCGGGGTGACCTTGGTTATCGATAACGGGCGATAAATACCGAATGAACCCAGAGTGGCGTATTCACGGGCAATCTGCAGCGGAGTCAGACGTAAGCCATAACCAAACGCAAACGTCGCCCGTTCGATATCCGCCCAGCGCTGGCGATGCAGCGGGAAGTAACCGGTACTTTCCCCGGTCAGCCCCAGATCGGTTGGTCTGCCTAAACCAAAGGAACGGTAAGTATTCACCAACACTTCTGCCGGCATCGCCAGCGCAATGTGGGATACCCCGATATCACTCGACTTCTGCAATATGCCGGTCATGGTCAGCCGCGGCCAGTGTCCGACGTCACGAATCAGATGGCCATTCACCATATAAGGGGTGGTATCAATCACCGAATCAGGACGGACCAGATGGCGCTGCAATCCTTCCATCACCACCAGCGGTTTAACGGTAGACCCTGGCTCAAAGCTGTCGTTAATCGCGACATTACGCATCTGTGCCGGAGTGGCATCATCATAATTATTCGGGTTATAGGAAGGATAAGAGGCCATGCCGAGGATTTCCCCGGTGTCTACCCGCACCATCACCGCGGCACCTGAGTCTGCCTTGTTGAGTAACACGCCGTCACGCAGCTTACTGTACATGGTGTACTGGATAAACTTATCGATGCTCAGCTGTACTGTCGGCGGCTGGGTGGGTGGCTGGTAACTGATCATCGAAATGATATTACCGTGGCGATCCTGGCGGTATTTCTCTTTCCCCGGCTCACCCTGCAAAATTTTGTCAAAACTCTTCTCGATACCGTTCAGACCACTGTTATCGGCACCGACAATGCCAATCAGCGGGGCTGCCGCATCACTCATCGGATAAAAACGGCTGTCATCATAAACCGAGGAGATCCCGGTCAGATGCAGTTGACTGATGTCTTTGGCGATACCCAACTCGATTTTACGGCCCAGATAGAGGAAACGTTTTTTCGGACTGGCAGTGATTTGTGCCGCCAGCTGCTCCGGACGCATATCCAGTGCCGCCGCCAGATAGGCCCATTTCGGGTCGTAAAAATTGGGGTTTGCTTCCAGCACCTTGAGTGGATCGGCAATAATATCCCGCGACGGCACGCTCAGTGCCAGGGTATCACCGTTTCTGTCCAGCAGGGTGCCACGGTTGGTCGGCAACACGACCTCACGTAGCGAACGCTGGTCAGCTTCTTTTTCCAGCATCGGATGATCCAGTAACTGCAAATCACCTACCCGCAGTACCAGAAATACCAGGCAACCTACGACACCAAGACATACCAGGCGAAAACGAAAAGGGTTAAACGTTGATTTGATCTGGTCTTTTCCCAGTATCTTCTTTATCCGGGGCATAACATTCCGCTGAATTATGAATAATAAGGCGTATTAACACAGTCTTATAATGAATTTACCCGCAGGATCACAGCGAAAGTGTGTATCAGTTGGTAATCTTTAATGAGAGTGAACATTGATAGCATATCAGGGCAACGGAAGAAATGAGAAACCGGAGGCAAAAAAAAACCTGCGCTTCAGCGCAGGTTGGTGTAATCAAAACTTTTGATGTTCACCCATCAATACCTCTGGGACGTTTAATTTACCAGGTTTCCACTGTTTCTCTCTACAACATAAACGCAACAGTTGTCCGCAAAATGTAAGCAGCTATTTAGAGATTAACGCTTCAAATACATTGCACTCTCTACGCACTCCCCTGCAGATTGCCAGGCCCACCCGGTGCTGTGCGCCACTGCCTCACCGGACCGCTGTCATTATTCTGAAAAACCTGACTATTTAAATCAAATTTGCGGGTTAGCCGACATTTTCTCAGCTTGCAGTCCGACGGTTTTTCCGTAACACTGGTCCAATGTGTAAACGTTTTCCCGGAATCCCATCATGGCAACGATAAAGGATGTCGCCAGACTCGCCGGCGTCTCAGTCGCCACTGTTTCACGCGTGCTCAACCATTCGCCGAAAGCCAGTGAAGCTTCACGCCAGGCAGTACAGGAAGCGATGCAGGAACTGCATTATCAGCCCAACGCCAATGCCCGTGCACTGGCCCAACAAACCACGGCGACCATTGGTCTTATCGTGGCGGATGTGGCGGATCCCTTCTTCGGGGCGATGGTAAAAGCGGTGGATGAAGTTGCCAGCCAGACCAATAACTTCCTGCTGATTGGTAACGGCTACCACGATGAACATCAGGAACGGCTGGCCATTCAGCAACTGATCCGCCATCAGTGCGAAGCCCTGGTGCTGCATGTTAAAAAAATACCGGATGATGAACTGTCGGAATTAATGCGTTATATCCCGGGGATTGTGCTGATTAACCGCACCCTGCCAGGCTTCGAAGAGCGCTGCATTGCGCTGGATGATAATTACGGAGGCTGGCTGGCCACCCGCCATCTGATTCAGCAGGGCCATGAAAATATTGCGTTTATCTGCTCTGACCACGCAATTTCAGATGCCAGTGACCGGCTGGCGGGTTATTACCGCGCTCTGAGCGATCATCAGCTTCCGGCCAACCGGCAACTGGTCGCCTTCGGCGAGCCGGACGAAACCGGGGGCGAGCAGGCCATGATCAGTTTGCTGGCCCAGGGCAAAGAGTTTAGCGCCGTCGCCTGTTATAACGATTCCATGGCGGCAGGGGCGCTGGCGGCACTCAATGACAACAGCATTCAGGTACCACAGCAGATGTCACTGATGGGTTTTGATGATGTGCTGGTTTCCCGTTACCTGCGGCCTCGTCTCACCACTATCCGGTATCCGGTTGTCACCATGGCCCAACAGGCGGCCGCACTGGCGCTGGCATTATCGAAGAACGAACCCGCTCCGCCGGTCACCCATCTGTTTCACCCTACCCTGGTGATCCGCCATTCGGTTGCCAGATATAACGATCAGCCGGGCTAAACCGCCCGGCGCCTGCCATTACTGGCGGGTCTCTGACTCCAGTGCTAACAACTCACCGATGGTCTGGGCGCGACGAATTTCACGCGGCTGCCCTTCGCTAAACAACACCTCGGGGATCAGCGGCCGGCTGTTGTAGTTTGACGACATAGATGCGCCATAAGCCCCGGTATCATGAAATACCAGATAATCGCCAACGCTGACCCGCGGCAGTGCACGAGGCTCCACCATGCCCCCTTCCAGCTGGGTAAACACATCCCCGGACTCACACAACGGGCCGGCGACCACGGAATCAAAGGTCACGCTGCTGTCAGCCTGACGTCCGTCGGCGGGCATCACCGAAATTTCATGATAACTGCCGTACATCGACGGGCGCATCAGGTCACTGAACCCGGCATCCACCAGCACAAAGTGGCGACTTCCCATCTGTTTCACCGCACGGACCTGGCTGACCAACACCCCGGACTGCGCCACCAGAAAACGCCCCGGCTCTATTTCCAGGGTGACCGGGTGCCCCAGATGATCGGCAATCCGCTGACGCGCACCGTTCCACAGGGTGTAATAGTGCGCCGGGTCGATTTCTGCTTCCGCATAGCGGTAAGGGATGGATAATCCTCCCCCGGCAGAAATGGCCGGAACATCGGCTCCACTGCTAATCACCTGGTCAACCATCGCGTCACATACCTGTTGCAGATGCTGATAATCGACTCCGGACCCGATATGCATATGCAGACCCGCCAGCGTCAGTCCTTTGTCACGGACCACCTGTAAGGCCTCATTCAGTGCCAGATACCAGATACCGTGCTTACTGTTTTCACCGCCGGTATTGGTTTTCTGACTGTGGCCATGACCAAATCCCGGGTTAATGCGTAGCCATACCGGATGACCGGCAGACACTTCCGCCAGCTGATGCAACATATCTATCGAACCGGCATTCACCGGAATTTTCAACTCAGCCACCCGGTGTAATACCGCATTATCCAGCACATCAGCAGTGAACACGATATCGTCCCCTCCGGCCGGATAACCGGCGACTAACGCCCGTTCAATTTCTCCCAGCGAAACCGAATCCACTTTAACGCCTGCGGCGCGCATCAGCCGTAAAATATGAATATTTGAGCAGGCTTTCTGGGCAAAACGGATCACGTCAAAGTCACGGAGCTTTTCGATCTGCCGGTGGATCACTTCGCCATCATAGGCCCAGAATGGCCCCTGATAACGCTGTGCCAGAGGCAGCAGGTTTTGCTGGTTGAGAGCGGTGTCGGTGGTGGTTAACGGGCGTGGCATGATTTTTATTCTCCTGTGCTGATAGCCACAGTAAGCCACAGCCTGACCATATTGAAAAATATCATTTCATCTGATATCTATTTACTTCTGATATGGGTTGCCTGAGTGCTTTGTCTTCTGGCCGCCCCTGACCTGTTCTTATCTAAGGAATCCTCCGTTGCGAACACAAAAAAGATGTATGGGATATGTGGCGATTGTGGTCGACGATTACGACCGCGCGATTGACTACTATACTCACAGCCTGGGTTTTACTCTGGTGGAAGATACCCCGCAACCCGGCAAACGCTGGGTGGTGGTGACCCCTAACCCGGACAGCGACTGCAATCTGCTGCTTGCCCGCGCGTCTGAGCCGCGACAAACCGAATTTATCGGGAACCAGTGTGGTGGCAGAGTGTTCCTGTTTTTGCAGACCGATGATTTCTGGCGTGACTACCATAAGATGTTAAAAGCCGGTGTTCAGTTTTGCGAAGACCCGCGCGAAGAAGAGTACGGCACGGTGGTGGTATTTGAAGATTTGTACGGTAACCGCTGGGATCTCTACCAGAATCGTCAGAGCTGAACCGGACACCGGCAGAGGCTCTTCTGTGAAAGAAACGGAGATTAATTTATGAAGCATGCAGTTATCCTGGCAGTCAGTCTGTTCTGTTCGGCCGGCGCCCTGGCCGCCGCCAGTCAGCCTTTCCCACCGCCATCAGACAACAGCCCGGCACGGAACCTGCAACAGGAAAACCAGAATCTGAAGCTGGTTTACCAGTTCTATCAGGAATTTTTTAACCAGCACAATTTACAGGCGGCCGACCGTGACTTATCGCCGGGATATAAACAACATAATCCGCATGTTCCTGACGGGCGTGCCCCGTTTGTCAGTTATTTCTCCGGATATTTCAAGGCGAATCCTCAGGCCCATTCTGAAATCACCCAGTACGGCACCTACGGTGACCGGGTGTTCCTGCGGGTTCATTCGGTAAAAAATGCTGACGACCGTGGCCGTGCCATCGTCGATATCTTCCGGGTGGAACATGGCAAAATTGTCGAGCACTGGGACTCGGTCCAGGATGTGCCGGCGACCTCGGCCAACACTAACACCATGTTCTGAGCCACTTCTGCTCCTGCCCTGCCCCGTGTCAGCGGGGCATTTTTGGTATTCTGAGTTATGCAAAAAATACACTGGCGTCAGATTGAGATCTTCCACGCCATCATGACCCGTGGCAACCTCACCCAGGCGGCCGAGTTCCTTCATACTTCTCAGCCGACCCTCAGCCGCGAACTGGCCCGTTTTGAACAACAACTGTCCGTCAGCCTGTTTAGCCGGGTACGTGGACGGCTGCAACCGACAGTACAAGGGTTACGACTGTTCGAAGAGGTCGAACGCAGCTGGTATGGTATGGAACGGATACGTGAAGTGGCCGAAGGATTAAGGGATTTTCACCAGGCAGAACTCTCGGTGGCCTGCCTGCCAGCCTTCTCCCAGTCTCTGCTACCGGCACTTTGCCAGCCGTTTCTGGAACTCTATCCGACGGTCAGTATGAATATTATTCCCCGTGAATCGCCGTTACTTGAGGAGTGGCTTTCTGCCCAGCGCTATGACCTGGGAATGACCGAAACCCACAGCGTACCCGCAGGCACCGAGCGGCTACCGCTACTGACCGTTGATGAAGTTTGTGTATTACCGGAGCAGCATCCACTTGCCGCCAGACAACAACTGACGCCAGCCGATTTTGCCGGATTGCCGTTTATCAGCCTGTCTAAAGACGACAGTTACCGGCAGTTACTGGATAATCTGTTCCGCGAACAGCACGTCAGCCGGATGCTGCGCATGGAAACGCACAGTGCGGCATCGGTGTGTGCCATGGTGAAAGCGGGGGTTGGGGTATCGATTATTAATCCGCTGACGGCGCTGGATTACGCCGGGCGTGGGGTGGTCATGCGACGTTTCAGTATCAGTGTACCGTTTACCGTCAGTCTGATCCGGCCATTGCACCGGCCAGCATCCGCACTGACCGGGGCATTTATTCGCCACCTGCAACAACAGGCCGGACAATTTGTCCGGCAGATTGAACATCAGTTACTGCCGGCTGGCAGCAACTGACGCAAGTGGGTTACTGCTGGCGCAACTCCTGCGCCGGTGCATGTGACCCGCCACGGAAGATAAGCAGCGCTACCAGTAAGCCGACAACGGCCAGGGCTGCTGCGGTGACAGGCACAAAGGTCAGCCCCAGGCCACGGCCAATCACCAGTCCGCCCAGCCATGCCCCAATGGCATTCCCCAGGTTAAAGGCGGAAATGTTCAGGGTAGAGACCAGATGCGGAGCATCTTTACCATGGCGTACCACATTGATTTGCAACGCCGGTACGGTCGAGAACGTCGCCATCGACCAGATAAACAGCGTAATTTCAGCCAGCCAGATCTCGCTGCTGGTCCAGCGGAACACCAGCGAAAATACCGCAATCAGGGTGAAGCTTAACAACAGGCTGAAAGAGACTTTCCAGTCCGCCAGCCGTCCGCCCAGGATATTACCCAGCGTCAGGCCTGCCCCCATCAGGAACAGTGTCCAACTGACCCCTTTGTCACTGATTCCGGTAACCTGCAACAGTAGCGGCGCGATATAGCTGAACAAGGCAAACATCGCTGCGGCAAAGCACACGGTCATCAGTAGCGATAACCAGAGTTTGCCGTTGGCCAGCGCACTGATTTCGCTCATCAGATCGACCGGTTTTTCTTCATGGTTAACCGGCAGACTCAGCGCCAGTCCGATAAAGGCCAGCACCCCAATGCCGCCTACCGCCCAGAAGGTGGCACGCCAGCCATACAGCTGGCCGAACCAGGTTCCGAGAGGAACGCCCAGAACGTTAGCCAGCGTCAGCCCCGTAAACATCAGCGCTACGGCTGAGGCCTGACGATTAGGGGCCACCAGGCTGGCCGCGACCACAGAACCGATACCAAAAAAGGCGCCATGACAGAGCGCAGTCACGATTCTGGCCAGCATCAGCAGATGATAGTTGGGCGCCATAGCGCACATCAGATTACCGAGAATAAAAATCAGCATCAGCAGCAATAAGGTACGTTTACGGGGCAGACGCGCCGTGACCAACGCCATAATCGGCGCACCTATCGCCACCCCCAGCGCATAGCCACTGATAAGCCAGCCGGCTGACGGGATGGAGACTTGCAGATTCCCTGCCACCTCGGGAAGTAATCCCATAATCACAAACTCAGTGGTTCCGATAGCAAACGCACTCAGTGCCAGTGCCAGTAGAGCTACGGGCATAAAGACTCCTGTAATAATTTTTAGAAACTACGATACCCGGCGACAGGTGCAGGTCCCCACCGGGTCAGACTGGATGATTGAATGTAACAGCACAGCTCACCTGTTAGTAAAGCACAGCTCAGCCACGGGTCAAACTACTATGTCTGCAATTCATAATTGCGTTAACCGCAAAAGTGGAAAACCACCCTGCCGATACAGAGTGTTTCACGAATAAACACCAACTCTGAAATATTTCACTGTTTATTCCGACAGCCGGAGTTTCATTACCCCAAAATAAAAATTAAATTAATGGTTCGGGTAAAAGATATCACTCACCCGCCGGCCATAATAAAAAATAAAAACAGTGGTTATATTTTCCACATGTGATTTTCCGCACACTATAAATTAATCAGAACCTGTATAAACCCGATAGCGCATTATTTTCATTCAGGATGAATTTCACGTACTCAGGGAATGAACATGAAAAATATACTGCTTTGTTGTGCCGCAGGAATGTCCACCAGCATGCTGGTGAGCCGGATGCAGAAATATGCCGCAGACCAGGCGATTGACGTAGAAATCAATGCCATAAGTATCAACGAATTAGACTCCCACCTTGCCAATACCGACTGTTGTCTGCTGGGACCACAGGTTAAATATAAACTGGCCGAAGTGCAGCAAAAACTGGCGCCACTGAATATTCCGGTTGCCGTTATCGATATCCGGGATTATGGCATGATGCGCGGCGATAAAGTGCTGGAATCGGCGTTGGCAATGTAATCCCGGAGGAAATATGGATATTAACCGCATGTTTTCTTCGCTGGAGCAGGTAATGTTACCGGTTGCCGCCAAAATATCATCTCAGCGGCATATTATGGCCATCCGCGACGGGTTTATCGCGGTGATGCCATTTATGATTATCGGTTCCTTTATACTGATATTTGCTTACCCGCCCTTTTCTGAAGACAACCAGTTTTTTATTGCCCGCGGCTGGCTATATATAGCGGCCGAATACAAACAGCAACTCCTCACCCCCTATAATATGACCATGGGGATTATGTCGGTGTATATCTGCCCGGCCATTAGTTACTGCCTGGCGCGGCACTACCGGCTGGAGGGGCTGAATACCGCCTTGCTGGCATTGGTCGCTTTTTTGCTGATTTGCTGCCCGCTGAACAATGGCACCATGGAGAGCAGCTATCTGGGCGGCTCCGGAATTTTCACCGCCATTATTGTCGCGGTGCTGGTCTGTGAACTGTCACGCGTCTTACACCAGAAAAACATCGGTATCCGCCTGCCTGAGCAGGTGCCGGATAATATCCGTAAATCATTTAATCAGTTAATTCCTTTGTCACTGGTGCTGTTAATCCTGTTTCCGGTCAGCCTGGCCGTACAGTCACTTAGCGACATGCTGATTCCGCAGGCCATTATGGCGCTGTTCAGCCCGTTATTATCCGCCTCGGACTCATTACCGGCAGTGATCATCGCGGTGATTATTTGCCACGTGCTGTGGTTTGCGGGGATTCATGGCGCGACCATTGTCAGCGGTTTCTTACAGGCATTCTGGCTGACGAATCTTGGGATTAACCAGAGCAAACTGGCCAGTGGCCTGCCGGCAGAACATATTTTTGTCGAACCCTTCTGGGCTTTCTTTATTACCCTCGGCGGTTCCGGAGCCACCCTCGGGCTGGTACTGCTGTACCTGCGCAGTAAATCTGCCCATCTGCGTTCTATCGGGAAAATCTCGCTGGTTCCCTCGCTGTTTAACATCAATGAGCCGGTGATCTTTGGTTCCCCGATAGTGATGAACACCTTGTTCTTTATCCCGTTTATCCTGACCCCGGTGGTGAATGCGGTACTGGCGTGGTTTGCGATTAAATATGGTCTGGTGGCGCATATTGTCTCACTGGCCCCCTGGACCTCGCCAGGCCCGATAGGTGCCGCCTGGGCGACCGGCTGGGATATGAATGCCGCGCTGCTGGTACTGGTGCTGGTGTGCAGCTCGGCACTGATCTACTACCCGTTCTGCAAGCTTTATGAACGGAGTTTACTGGCCGAAGAACAAAACAGCGGAGTCTGATATGGATATCACCGAAGAAATGATGATCAACTTAATTCTGTGCGCCGGGGAGTCTAAATCCTTCGCCATGGAAGCGATTCAGGCGGCCCGTAGCGGCCAGTGGGAACAGGCCGCCGGTTGTCTGCAAAAATCTACCCTGGCGGCCCGGCAGTGTCATAACAGCCAGACCCAACTGATAGGCCTGGATGAAGGCTGCGGCAAAATACCGGTCAGCCTGATTATGGTACACGCTCAGGATCACATCATGAATGCCATGCTGTGCAGAGAAATGGCGGAAGAGATTGTCGCGCTGTATCAGAAATTCAATTCACTCACCTCACAGAGAAAGGAAGCCGAATGAAAATAGTCACTATCGGGGGCGGTTCAAGCTATACCCCGGAGCTGATAGAAGGATTTATTCTCCGCAAAGATAAATTACCGATCAAAGAGATCTGGCTGGTTGATATTGAGGAAGGCAAAGAGAAGTTACAAATTGTCGGCGATATGGCCCGACGGATGATTGAATCTGCCGGACTGCCCTGGCAGGTACGTTTGACGCTGGACCGCAAAGCCGCACTGAAAGATGCCGATTTTGTCACCACACAGTTCCGCGTTGGATTACTGGAAGCCCGGCTGAAAGATGAGTGTATTCCTTTAGCCCATGGTTACCTGGGTCAGGAAACCAATGGCGCAGGCGGAATTATGAAAGCGCTGCGCACCATTCCGGTCATCCTCGATATTATCAAAGATATGCGCCAGCAATGTCCAAATGCCTGGCTGGTTAACTTCACTAACCCGGCAGGAATGGTCACCGAAGCGGCTATCCGTTACGGTCAGTGGGAGAAAACTATCGGCCTGTGTAATGTGCCGTTCAGCCATATTGAGCAGGCAAAGACGCTGCTGGACCAACCTGAACAGTCATTGTTCTTTAAATTTGCCGGGCTGAATCACTTCCACTGGCATCGCGTGTGGGATAAACAGGGAACGGAGCGAACCGCCGGCCTGCTGGAAGCGATTTATGCACAACAACAGCAAAACGAAGGCCTGACCAATATTCATCAGATTCCGTTTAATGTTGAGCAGGTTCGCCATCTCGGTCTGCTGCCCTGCGGTTACCATCGCTATTATTATCTGGAACAACAGATGCTGGGGCATGCGGTGGAAGATTTCGAAAACTACGCCACCCGGGCCGAAGTGGTCAAAGCCACCGAAAGTCGTCTGTTTGAGATGTATAAAGATCCGGACCTGAAAGAAAAACCGCCGGAACTGGCACAGCGCGGTGGTGCTCATTACAGTGATGCGGCCTGTGACCTGATTGAATCGATTTACAACGACAGCCGGAAACTGATGGTGGTCAGCACCCGTAATAATGGTGCGCTGGCTGACCTGCCTTATGACTGTATCGCAGAAGTCTCTGCCTATATTACCTCGCATGGTGCCGAGCCTCTGACATGGGGAACCCTGCCCCCTGCCGCACGCGGCATGGTACAACTGATGAAAGCCATGGAGCAGACGGTGATCGAAGCCGCGGTGACGGGTGACTACGGTGCGGCTCTTCATGCTTTCACCATCAATCCACTCATTCGTGCCGGAGATAGCGCCCGCCAGGTACTGGACCAGTTGTTATACGCTCATAAAAAATATCTGCCGCAGTTCAGCGATGCAATAGCCCGCATCGAAGCGACTCAGTCGGCAGATACCCGGTTTGTTGACGAATTACTGGCAGACCGTAAGAACCATCAGCAATAAGCAGCCCGTCTGCGCAAGACTTCATGGTGTCCTGTTAAGTCAGGAAAGCAGTGGCAGTAAGAAGTAGAAGAAGAAGTAGAAGAAGAAGAAGTAACCAGTAAGAAGTAAGAAGTAACAAGTAAGAAGTAAGTAGTAGGTAATCACTTATCAGCGATCCCGCTGTTAAGCAAAACATGTCTTATGACTTCATATCTAAGCAGTGACTCCCTGAAGGGGTGTCAGTACTGGCAAGGATGCCAGAGGGCACCCCGGATGCTGCAGTATAACAGGGAGTAAAGTAAGGCCCCGCAGCACGTAACGTAGCAATACGCCTGCGGCGGGGCTTTCTTTCACAACAACTTAATCGCTGCCGAACAGATCGCGGGTATAGACTTTATCACTGACATCTTTTAGTTCGTCGACCAGACGGTTGGCAATAATCACATCGCACTGCTGTTTCAGCTCATTCACATCATGAGTCACCGGCGAATTAAAGAACAGCGGTTCATTCAGCACCGGTTCATAGACCATCACCTCTACGCCTTTAGATTTCAGGCGCTTCATAATACCCTGCACCGCCGAGGCACGGAAATTATCTGAGCCTGCCTTCATTACCAGCCGATAGATCCCCACTTTTTTCGGCTTACGCTTTAAAATGCTGTCGGCGATAAAATCTTTACGGGTACGGTTTGCATCAACAATCGCACTGATAATGTTGTTTGGCACGTTGTGATAGTTAGCCAGCAACTGTTTGGTATCTTTCGGCAGGCAGTAACCGCCATAACCAAAGGACGGATTGTTGTAATGGCTGCCGATACGCGGATCCAGACCGATACCTTCGATGATTTGACGGCTGTTCAGGCCGTGGTGCTCGGCATAGCTGTCCAGCTCATTAAAGTATGAAATGCGCAGCGCCAGATAAGTATTGGCAAACAGTTTAATCGCTTCGGCTTCCGTATCATCGGTAAACAGTACCGCAATATCTTCTTTCTCTGCGCCTTCCACCAGCAGCTCGGCAAAGCGTTTTCCGGCAGGGGTCTGGCTGCCAACCACGATACGGGACGGGTACAGGTTGTCGTACAACGCACGACCTTCACGCAGAAACTCAGGCGAGAATATAATATTGTCTACCCCAAGACGCTGTTTCAGATCGCGGGTGAAACCCACCGGAATGGTCGACTTAATCACGATGGTTGCCTGTGGGTTAATCGCCAGCACATCGTTAATCACCGACTCAACGCTTTTGGTATTAAAGTAGTTATTGACCGGATCATAATCGGTTGGTGTGGCGACAATCACATAATCGGCGCCGGCATACGCCTGCTGCTTATCTGTGGTGGCGGTAAAGTTCAGCTGTCTGGTCGCCAGATAATGTTCGATTTCGGTATCAACAATCGGAGAGATACCGTTATTCAGTTTATCTACTTTGGCCTGGTCGATGTCTAATGCGACCACTTCATTATGTTGTGCCAGCAGAATACCATTAGAAAGCCCGACATAGCCGGTACCGGCAATAGCAATTTTCATAGTACATACGTCCATTGAGTAAGCGTAAAACTGCCAGACTCTGCGATGCTCAGGCAGAGCGGAATAATGAAGGCTATTGTGCCGTTGCCGGCGATAACAACCAAACAAATTATGAGATTTTTTGCGCTTTTAGGAATCAGGAGGAATGGGGTCTGGGTAACAAAGGACAGTAAAACACGGCTTTCAGCCGTGTGTTGCCACCATAGTGCGGTAAATTTGTTCAAGATCATCAATGTTTCGTACGCGGATCAGCAGATTACGTGATTCGAGACCAATGACTAACACCCCGTCCTCTGACAGATTCATTTTCTGAATCCGCGAGTAAGGAATAAACAGCGATGAGTACCAGAATCCCTCGGGTTTAAATAACAACATCGGCCGGCGTAGCCAGACAAGGTAGACACCCGCCAGCAGTAGAACCGACAACAACCAGTTGGTCAGGGCTGACCCCTGGTTATGGATATTGTTGTAGAGCAATATCGCGACCAGCCCGATAAAAATGGCCCCGTCAATCCGCTTGCCGCGTAATAACCCCACCTTCAGCGTTGTCGGCCCTTTCAGCCAGCCGGTCACCACTTCATCAAACAGTAACCAGCCCATCAGGCAGACCACAAACAGCAACAGAACCACCTCGGTCAGCGACATAAGCACTCCAAAACATAGCGGGGGCTGACCGCCCCCGCTTAAACACTAAGATTACAGACCCAGCAAACCTATCGCATAACCTACAATACCGATGACAAAGAAACCAATAATGATCCACAGCGCATTCACTTTCTTACGCAGCAGCCACATACAGGCGAAGGTTAGCAATAACGGCACCAGACCTGGCATCAACTGGTCGAGAATCGTCTGCACGGTGGTGACATGTTCAGCACCGTTCTGATCCCGGATAGTTGACACCACCAACGGAATATTGACGTGGGTCCATTTGTTAACCAAAGCCCCCATGACAAATAAGCCGAGAATCGACGCCCCTTCCGTCATTTTTTGCAGGAAGCCACCGCCCATATCTTTGACGATATCAATCCCTTTACGGTATCCGTAAGCCACGCCGTAATAGCGGGTGAGCAGGCGCACAATATTAAACAGCACAAAGAACAGTAAAGGTCCGAGCAGGCTGCCACTCATCGCAATCCCTGCCCCGAGAGCGGCAAATACCGGACGAACCGTTCCCCAGTAAATCGGGTCACCGACCCCGGCCAGTGGGCCCATCAGACCGACTTTGATACCGTTTATCGCCGCATCATCGATTTCCGCGCCGTTGGCACGTTTTTCTTCCATCGCCAGTGTTACGCCCAGTACCGGCGCCGCCACATAAGGATGGGTGTTAAAGAATTCCAGATGACGCTTGATAGCCTGACGACGGGCATCGTTATTTTCCGGGTACAACCGGCGGATAGCCGGAACCATCGAAAAACAGAACCCCAGCGCCTGCATACGTTCAAAGTTCCATGACCCCTGAAACAGGTTTGAACGGATAAAGACACCACGAATATCGCCGGGGGTGAGTTTTTTCTCTGTAGGACGAGCTGTATCAACCATTTCTCTCACCTCTTAATCTAATTCGTTATCAAGGTCGTTGTTTGTTGCCGCCGACACCGGTGCCGCAGAACGGTTATATTTAGGGCTGAGCTGGATATACAGCACCGCCATGACCGCCCCGATAACACCCAGCGCCACCAGGTTGAAATTGGTGAAGGCTGCGGTCACAAAACCCAGGTAAAAGAAAGGCATCAGGTAGCCGGCACGCATCATATTAATGACCATGGCGTAACCGACCACGACTATCATTCCGCCCGCAATGTTCAGGCCGTTAGTGACGACTTCCGGAATGGAGCTGAGCATAGACTGCACTTCGCTGGTACCGACCGAAATAGCCACAATGACCGCAGGAATAGCAATACGCATCGCCTGCAGCAACAATGCCGAAACGTGTATCCACGAGAGTGCCGTCAGGTTACCGTTATTCGCCGCCTTATCGGCCGCATGCTGGAAGCCGACGGTGATGGTACGAACAATAATAGTTAATACCTGGCCGGCCGCCGCCAGAGGAATGGCCAGCGCGATACCGGCACCGATACCCTGATGCCCGGCAATGACCAGGATGGTGGATATAATTGACGCCAGGGCAGCATCCGGGGCCACCGCGGCACCGATATTCATCCAGCCCAAAGCAATCATTTCTAAGGTACCGCCGATAATAATCCCGGTTTTCATATCACCAAGGACTATACCGACTAAGGTACAGGCCACCAGAGGACGGTGAAACTGAAACTCATCAAGTATCGACTCCATGCCGGAAATACAGGCAACGATGAATATCAGTACAATCTGAAGGGTGGTTATCTCCATTGTACTTCTCCTGTGAGGTTAAACTGATAATGCGACACGGTGACCAGGGCTACTGGCTCACTTTGCCGATAAGATCCATCATTTTGAGTTTCTGATCGCTTGAGACTTTCCGGACTTCCAGCTCAATGCCCCGGGCATTAAGTTTTTTGAACGCCTCGATATCTTTCTGGTCCACAGAAACAGCATTATTCACCTGGGTTTTACCCTGACGGAACGCCATACCCCCAATATTCACGCTGGTGATTTTCACTCCCCCTTCGACCACCCGTTCCACATCCGTTGGATTGGTAAACAGCAGCATAACCCGCTGGCCGGCATATTTAGGGTTGTTATACACCCGCAGCATCTTGGCGATATCCACGACATGAGCCGTCACTCCGGGAGGAGCCACCTGAGTCAGCAATGTTTTACGCACCTGATCAGCCGCCACTTCATCGCTGACCACAATAATACGTGTCACATTGGTTTCCTTGGTCCAGCGGGTCGCCACCTGACCATGAATCAGACGGTCATCGATACGCGCCAGGCCGATGACCATATAATCACTGGCGGACATAGGTTTAGCCGGGGCGGCCACGGCAGGTTTGGCGGGTTGAGGTGTCGCCACAGGGGCTGCGGCTTCTTCCGGCTGATGCTTCAGGGCCCGGACACCTTCGCGACCGGTTTCCAGTGCCAGTGCGACCAGTTCGGCAAAGGTCGGGTTATCGTCTCTTGCCATAAAGGTTTCGACCAGCATAGGGACGTTAACCCCGGCAATGACTTCATAATTTTCTTTATCCACCACAATGCGGCTGGCGGCATTAAACGGGCTGCCCCCCCAGGTATCCACCAGGAACAGCACACCTTCACTGGTATCGAGTTCAGTTAACCTCGCAGTATATTTTTCAATTAACGTGTCAGCATTCTCGCCGGGAACAAAGTCAATCCAGCCGACGTTTCCCTGTTCACCTAATAGCATTTCTGAGGTTTTCAGCAGTTGTTCTGCCGCCCAACCATGAGTACCAATCACAATAGCAATAGTCACTTGCTACCTCCCGTTGAACTACATCTTTCTCAAAGGTCCCGCACCTGCCATTGTTATGATAAAAAAGCCACGCAGGTGTCAGGAAAGTGTATTCATTCACGGAGTTATTTTATTCTCTAAAAAAAATAAAATATGTGATGAAGCGCAGTAAATTGAGGGAATAAATCGACCTTATCTGATAGATGACATTATTAAAACTAATATATTTCACCAGGGTGACATATTGATAACAACGCGGTTAAACCGGTGTAACTCAGATTTTTCCAGTGTCAGCCTGATGAAAATAAAAATATTAAATTCAATTATCGTAATGATTTACCGGGAGAAATCTTTAAGATGATTAAAAAAATAAAAAACAAACTTGATAAAGATCACAAAAAATAGCGGGCAGAGTTTTCTCTGCCGCCAGCAAAAACAATTCAGTTAATATCACAGAAAGAACCGGCCAGCCTGCCCTGGCCACTGACCGTTAAAGGCCCTTCATTCGCCGGGATGAACGCCGACTCCCCCGGCCGCAGGGTCAGTTGCTGACCGGAACACTCACAACTGGCAGTGCCTTCCAGGCAAAGAATGATCCGTGGACCGGGCCATGACAGCGCCTGTGCCGTGGGCTGCAACTGATGTACAGCGAAACTAAAGTCATCCACCGGCACCGGAAAACTAATTTCATGCTGCGAAACAACTGGCTGAGTCAGTAACTGTTCCGCCGCACGGCTGACAAATTCAACATTGTCCAGCAGCTCGGGGATATCAATATGCTTAGGGGTCAGCCCTGCGCGCAGCACATTATTGGAATTCGCCATAATCTCCAGCCCGCTGCCCTGCAGATAAGCATGCGGGGTTTTGGCAAACAGAAACATCGCCTGGTCCGGTTGCAACACCACCACATTAAGTAGCAATGGCATAAACTGCCCCATATCTCCCGGATAACTGTGCTGCAGGCTGCGTACGGTCTGCCAGGTCTCGCCGGGTAAGCCGGCACTGACCTCTGCCAGCCGTTTCAACGCCAGCGCAGCCTCATCCCCCTGCAAGGAGAGTAATACGGCAAAAAGTTCTCTTAACCCGGGCATCCCCGGGCTGGCGACAAAAGCGGCAATTTGCGGATGTGCACTGACAAGCGGCTCCAGTAATCCGGCAATTTGTTGCGGCGGGCGAAAACCATTCATCGCCCTGAACGGTGTCAGGGCATACACCAGTTCGGGTTTATGGTTGTTATCTTTATAGTTGCGTAGCGGTGAGCTTAACGGAATACCGGCCTGATTTTCGCGCTGAAAGCCCTGCTCTGCGGCCTGTTTATCCGGATGCACCTGTACCGACAGAGGGCCGGCCGCACACAACACTTTGAATAAATAAGGCAGTCCGGCAAAGCGGCGGGCCACTTTCTCTCCGAGTAACTGTTGTGGTTGTTGACGAATTAACTCCGCCAGGCTCACTGGCTGGCCTGCCACAACCACCCGGGAGGGGGCATCCGGATGTGCGCCCATCCATAATTCGGCCATAGGCAGATTTTCAGGATTTTCAATACCGTACAATTCGGTTAATGCGGTTTTACTGCCCCAGTCATAATGCTGAATGGTATTAATTAATTTATCCATCACTGTTCCTTGTTGCATCTGCCCGTTCGGATTCCGGTAAAAATATAAAACATTAATTACGGCAAACCGTTAGTTAACCTACAGCAACCAACAAACATGAGATCTGGCGCAAATATTTATTAAATAAATACCATCAGGGCACTTATTGCAAAAGAGACCCGCCCCAAACCACAGGTAAATCATCTGAAAAAAGTCACCGGTAAAATAAAACCAGCAGGAATCAGATTTTTCTAAACAGCTCCGCCACCAGCAAAAGTATTCGCAAATGAATTAACGAGTAAAGTAATAAACTGTGACAGATTAATGAGTTGGATACAGGGAGCCGGCGGGTTAAGGGTGGCAGGAGGAATAATCTTCGCTGAGAATAAAAATGAATAAACAAAGGAGCTGCGTGCAAAAAGCGGGGAAAAGGATAACTACTGACCGGCCTGCCCCATAAGGACAGACCAGACTGGCTATTACTGAGGGTAATGGAAGGTAAAGGTTTCGGTAAAGGGTGCAAACCACTGTGGAATACCCGTGGCCTTATCGATGTGCCGTGCGTAACCCGCCTCGTCCGGTGCATTGTATTTCAGGGTGACTTTATAGGTACCGGCACCGGCCATTTTCACGCTATGGGCATAATGTGCGCCGTCATCGGCAGACATTGGCAACAACTGGCCAAACTCCAGGAAGTTACTGTCACCCTGTTTCTGAACCACATAATCCACCGACAGATACGGGATCCATTCACCTTCAGAGAAACCCCACTTGTTCCCTTTGGTAGCATGAACATCCGTTTCCAGGTGAATAACATCTTTGCCCATCACCATGGATTGCGGCGACGGACTGGTTTCGATGTTCAGCAGATAAGATGAAGCAATCTGCATCCCGTCATGTTCAACCGGCCCGCCAATCGGATATTCTTTGGCAAACACCGCCCCGGAAAACATCACCGACCCCAGCGCTACACCCATAAGTAACTTTGAAGATTTCATTCTGCTTTAAGCTCCTGACAATTTGTTGCCGGCTGGAACCCCATGCGCCAACCCCTGCAGGAAAGTTAAGGCCAATCACACCCAATGTAAATGAATATCATTCTCATATTAATGATTTTTTACTAATGGATATCGCCAGAGGTACTGAGAGAGGATTAGTAATATTTAATAATAAAAACGAAACTCAGCTGATTTAAGCGACTGACCCGTTGCTGCGGCTTTGAACAGATAAGGTGATGCACAATCCGGGTGTTTGGTTAACTGAAATGGAGAGTGCTGGCGGGGACCGGTTATCTTGCCAGTCATCGGATCAACAGGCAGAGTTAATCCGTAATGTAATGCAGTTAATTCCATACTTCCTTCCCGGTGATGTACAACAGAAGATCCACGGATAACCGGGCCACCGTCATCGGTCAGAAATAAATGGACAGGTACAGCAATTTTATCGCTCCTTCGCTGAATTAATCGTACAGCCAGTAGCCGGCATTCACCGATTCTGCCAGCATTTTGAGTGTCAGTGCCCTGGGGGCGGTATAGTTAACTTTCATCGATTCTGGTAAAAGTATATTGGGTATCCATCCAGGTTCGATGGGCCAATAGGTCAGCAAGTTAAATCTTGCCGGTGAAACCTTAAACCGTTGAAAAAAATCATTCATGATTTCCTCACCAGTCTCAACAACCCACGCATGATCACCTGTTGAAAGGCTGGTATCCAGGCTTACCGGCCATGGTTGTTTTGAGAAAAAAAAACGCCCGTTCCAGCGGGTTTTATACCATTCGATAACAGTGTTTTCAGTCAGCGTCAGCGCCATAATTTATCATTAGCATGAGCAATCAGGTTATATCTGAGGGTTGTTTTATAGGTTATTGATGACACATTATAGGCCTGAATGACTATTCCGGCGACTGGAATCCACCGGCCAACAAATGCACCTAAATTATTAACATAGGTGAATTTTCGACGTTTGATACTACCTGTGGTCAGCGTTGGCCAGTTTCTAACTTCTGATTTAAGCCACTGACGCAGATAATAACTCAGGTTTGAAGTCCCTTTGGTGCACCGGCGGGTTTAGCCCGGGTATTTTTTACAGGTTGCCCTAAAATTATCAAAGCAAGTGTAAAAAGGTCATCCACACCTAATTGTTTAGATGTTTCGTCTAAATGAATCCAAAAATACAGTTCGGCAACTGAAATATTAGACAATCCATTAAAGAAATACTTTCCATTTAATTGCTCTACGGTATCCCTTAGAGTCCTTGTTTCGGCTGGTACCTGACCGGTTAGCTATACATCAGATAAATAGCAGGTACTGTCTGATGTATCCCTACAAAATCAGAATTGATTTCAAGAGCTAACCATTGATGCAAGAAAATGATGGCATAATCCGGTACCACGAAATAGTACAATGAGAAGATATATTGGTCACGATCACAAAATTGTGATCATTCAAAAAAAATAAACAGGATAAATACAAAAAGAAGTACAAGGAAGGGAAAATTCTGCAAGAGAGGTGGTTAGATAAATATATTATAATTCAGAGGATCAGGATGACTGTTATGCTCTGAACAATAAATATTTATACAGGAAATGACAGGCAGAATGTAACTCAGGCAGGGGTTAATTGTATACAGGAAGATGTCGTTAAAGCCCTAAAGCACGGCTGTGACAACGATTAATATAGATAAAACCCGGGAATGAATTCCCGGGGGAACTATTTAAATCTCAGCGTAGGCGCGGGCGATACGACCATTCCCGCTAACTGTTATATCATTCTCTTCAGCTCCAACAAAAACTGAATCTCCGGGTTTCAAAACCCGAGTTTGTTCATTATCCGAACAACTCCCCGTACCATCAATACAGAAAAGAATAGCGGGTCCGTCCTGGTTTACAGCCTGAGGATGTTCGGTTGCATGATGCACCGGGAAAGAAAAGTCATCGACAGGAACCGGGAAATAGTCTGTATTACCTTCAGTGACCGGGGATGTTTTGAGGGAATCGAAAGGAACCGGTTTGAAAATTACATTGGCGAGGAGTTCAGTAAAAAGGTTAAACAAATGAGTACCGGAATAAACGCAGAGGGTACAGAAGAGAGTTAACAGCAGAAAAAGCGGTGAAGATAATCCCGTGCCAGAATGACACGGGACTGAGGTTACAGGTTTGGAATAATTTTAACCAAAGCCGCCTGCCAGTCAGAAGGCGGGTAATATGCAGCGATTTTAGCGGTGGACAATACCGAATACGCAGGACGTTTCGCCGGAGTCGGGTACTGCTCAGTAGAGATAAAATTCACTTTAGGCTGACTTGCCAGCACCCCTGCACTCTCACCTTCAGCAAAAATGGCCTGTGCAAACTCCGCCCAGCTAACACTGCGGTCGCCACAGTAATGATAAATCCCACCCGGGGCATTACCAGCAACGAGTTTTATGATAGCCGCAGCAATATCCCCTGCATAAGTCGGACAACCCACCTGATCGGCAACAACCCCTAACTCAGGACGATCTTTAGCCAGCCGCAGCATAGTTTTTACGAAGTTATTTCCGTACTCACTAAACACCCAGGCAGTACGAATAATTATGGCTTCCGGCAGAACACTCTGTACCAGTAATTCACCTGCCAGTTTGGTCTGGCCGTAAACCCCTAGCGGATTTACCGCATCGGTTTCCTGATAAGGCACAGAGCCACTACCATCAAAGACATAATCGGTAGAGACATGTACCAGTCGTGCACCCACCTGTTTAGCTGCCAGCGCCAGATTCTCTGAGCCGTGGCAGTTCACTGCCGCAGCACGCGCGGCATCACTTTCTGCCTTATCGACCGCAGTGTAAGCTGCAGCATTGATAATAATATCTGGCTGGAACTCTTCGGCAACAGCCAACACTGCCTGCAGATTGCTGATATCAAGCTCCTGCGATCCGAAAGCTAACACAGTATCAGTTTTGGACACCAGGTCCTGGAAACAACGGCCAAGCTGACCATTTGCACCGGAGAGTAGGATTTTCATTTTTTTTAATCAAATATCATAACTGTTCTTTATGATAAAACGCCTTTGGTGATTTGTCGTTAATAAGGTCCTGAATGATTTCATCTGAAAGCTCCAATGCCTCCTTAATAGTGACGTCCATATCCATATAACGATAACTACCCAAACGGCCAGCAAAGGTAACACCTTTAACGTTGTCAGCAAGAGCAAAATATTTTTTTAGGAGTTCTTTATCGTTAACCAACCGTACCGGGTAATAAGGAATATCTTCATCACCACATGCTGAACTAAACTCTTTAAAGTAAATTGTACTCTCGTGATTTTCCCACGGCGTAAAGTACTTATGCTCTGAAACACGGGTATAAGGGATGTCCTTATCACCATAATTCATCACAGCAGTCCCCTGGTAGTCTCCCTCAGCATAATGCTTCTCAAATCTTAGAGTACGGTAAGAGAGCTTACCTTCTGAATAGCCAAACCATTCATCTAACTTTCCGGTCCAAATGATATGATCAAATTCAGAAATCATGGAGCTATCGAAAGATGTGTTTAGATCAACAGTAATATTTTCGTGGGCAAGAATCTCCTGAACAATTTCTGTATAACCTTCTTCTGGCATTCCCTGGTATTTATGAGAAAAATAATTATCATCATAATTGAAACGAACAGGAAGTCGCTTAAGAATACTCGCGGGGAGTTCTTTGGGATCTATTCCCCACTGTTTAATTGTATAACCTTTAAAAAAGGCTTCATACAGGCCGCTGCCGATAAACTTCAAAGCTTGCTCTTCGAAGTTTTGAGGTTCACCGATGGTTTGATCTGCAATTGTCCCGATGAAATCTTTAGCTTCAGCAGGTGACAGCGATTTATTGTAAAACTGATTAATGGTATGAAGGTTTATAGGCAATGAATAAACATTACCATTATATGTAGTTTTTACACGGTTAACATATGGCCGCATTTTTCCGAACCGATTAAGATACTCCCATACACGCTCATTATCGGTATGGAAGATATGCGGCCCATAAACATGCTCAACTATATTAGTTTTACTGTCACGTTCAGTATAGCAATTACCTGCAACATGAGAACGCTGGTCAATAATTTTAACCGAATGCCCGGCAGTTGCTAATTCCCTTCCAATTACTGAACCTGTAAATCCTGAACCTACAATTAAAAATCTCATGGATATCACCTAAATTAAAAAAACTACTCGACTCTTTTATAAGATAGAAATTTGAGATGTACCTTTAATAACATCCCATGTTTATAGAAGTAATTTAAGATAGTTAAAGATAGCAACTCAGTAATTAAAGCCGCAAATACAGCTCCAAACACACCATACTTATAAATTAAAACAAAATTTAAAAATAAGCTAACAATAGTAACAAACAAAGATTTTTTAGAAAGAAATAAGTAGCCGGAATGCCTCGCGATAAACCTGGAACTAATAACACCAAGTAAACTCAAAAGTGTTGAAAAAGACAAAATCAAAGCAGGCTCATAAGAATTCAGGTACTGCTCACCATAAAAAATGTTTATAAACCACTCCCCAAAAATATAAATCCCTAAAATAACACACAGGCATATCAAAATAACAACAAATGCTAAGTTAGCTACTTTCCTAATAGCAATACTTTCATCTTTCTCATTGAAAATAGCAGGGAACGAAGACGTTATAAAAGAAAGCGCCACAAAAGACCACGCACCAGCTAGTGTTGATGAAATAGAGAAGATTCCAACCTGACTATTCGCTGTTAAAAAACCAAGCATCAACGTAGATAATTTACTATAAATAGTAACGGAAATGGATGACACAACAAAAGTAGAACCAGCCAAAACTAAATACCGTCTATATCTTCGTTTTTTCCTAGCATTAATCTGCATTAATGAATAATTATCACGTTTAAAAAAATAAAACCTGACTAAAAAAGGAATTAGTGTAGAAACTATAATTGGAATCACTAAAAACCTAGGGTCAAGGGAGAAAAAAGCTATAAACCATCGAGTCAAGAGTGAAATAATTAGACCAGCTATATTTATAAATGTATTAACTCTAGACTTAAGTAATGAGTCGTAATAAACAGAATATAGATCAATAGAACTAATAAACAATGAAATAAATACGGCAATAAGGAAGTAATATCCATCTTTGTGGATAGTAAAAAAACCATAAATGAGTATTGGTAATGAGAATAAAAAGTATACCAGGACCCTAACAGATAGAGTTGAATTTATTAAATTAATACCCGACGTTTTATTTATGGAGATTCTCTTAAAGATGACAACGTCACTTCCTAACTGTGAAATAACCTGAACTATTTGGAATAAAGAAGTGAAGAAGGCAATTTGACCAAAAAGACTTGGACCAATATATTTAGCAACAAACGAAGTTACAAAAATCAAGCCAAAAATTGCAATTACCTTTTCAGCCATCATCCAAAGTGAATTAGATAAAATTTTTCTGTTCACACAATAGCCTTTATTTTAAAATTTGAGCCAGTTCAACTGGCTCAATATTAGGACATTATAGAATTAATTTTACTTATGTAGTCATCTATATCATGGTGAACTTTAACTCTATGTAAAGCTGAATGCGACTTTTCTTTAATCTGATTCTTATCATTTAGAATACTTAAAACACTCGCTTTAATCCCATCGATTATCAACCTTCTTTTATTTTCTTTATCATTATGATTTAAGATATATATTTCCCCAAGGTTATTTACCCCAGCATTAAAAACCCAACCACAACCTGAATTATTTATTTCTGGCAACGCCCGAATATTGGAGCTAATCACAGGACAACCTAAGGATTGAAATTCCAAGACTGAATATCCGTATGTATCACGCCAAGTCGGTAATAATCCGATGTGAGATTGCTTGATTTTATTTAGCACAACATTATTAGGTAGTGCATCATTAAGATCGAAAATATTTAAACTGGAAGCCAGATTTAAAATTTTGTTATGAAATGATATGTCATCTTGTTCTTCATAAAAAACCTCATTAAAAAATCTTTTATAATCCCCTATTAATGTAACATGAACGTTTTCTTTACTCACAAAACCTTCCAACATTAACTCATGAAAAGCTAATATTATTTCTGCGCCACCTTTCCTGTAAAAATCCCTACCTACAAATATAAATTTGATAATATCATTATTTATTAATTTCGAATCGATAGTGTCAAGTTCTGAAAGTATTTGTTGCGGTGGATGAACTACTCGCATTTTTTCAAGTATAAAATCATTATAATTCGGATAATCTAACAACAGAGACTCCTGCATTTTATTGTTAGATGCTGAGAGTGCATTCAGAGAGATGCAATTATCCCTCGCCAAAAAACTTAGATATTGTTCTATTCTTTTACTTTTTTTAAAGTAACAATTCCCGGAATCATCATATTGTCTAAAAAAGCTTTCACTTACCCTTGGAACAAGCGTTTCGTATGTCACCATCCATTTCTTTGATGTGATACATACATTGTTAAATGAATGGTAAAAATCGATACCTAAAGATGTTATTGGATCAAAGATACAATCACTCACATCAAATTTTAAAATTTTACTTATAGCCCGAGCATATAGCACCTTATCTTTAAGTCTGCAATCTATATACTCGTTTCTTTTGTCTACTTTTATGCATCTTTCTTCAGCATAAGTATCCCTTGGTATTCCGATACGCATTTTGACCTCTATGACTTTAATTTAAACTTATTAATCCAACCAATTGCAATTATGATAATAAGAACGAAAACAAATGATGGACCAATGAATATATTAAAGAAAACTGAAAAAAAGGTAAGACCCGAATAGTACACAGTCATTACAAATCTCATTTTCCTTTCACATATTGCATAAAAAAACAAATAAAAAACGACCTGCATCAGAGAGTGAAAAAAACCTCCAAAATAGCCAAAAAGCATGACTGTCCTAGTAAATGCAGTGCTCACATTAAGGTGTTGGGCCACTAAATTTTCAGGAAATAATTCCCAACCTAATGCCTTACTAATGGTGCTGGGTAATATATCTGCTGTTAAAAAATTCTGAATGCAACTAGAGTTTAATGCATAACACAAAGACGTGATTTCTTTATACTCATGAAGGTTGTAAAAGAGATTATAAACAGGGCTGGATATATATAACCAAAACCAAAATACTGAATCACTTATAACGTAACCTTCTCTAGTTGATGCCCCAATAAAATGTGCATAATTAGAAACATAATCTCCATGTGCTTCTTGTCTGAAATTACCTAAAAAACTGAAAAATAGCATAATTAAAAATAAAGAAAATAGCGTACGAAAAAACAATTTCTTATTTATTTTATTCTTCATGAAATAAAATATAGCAAATATTACAACTGAGATCATAGTTAACTGTCTGGATAAAATTAAAACTGACAAGGCAACAACAAATCCAAGGCATAATAATGCAATTTTCTTCGAGTTAAAAGCAGAGGAAAAGGTTACAGCTGTGAGAACGCAGGAATAACCTATCATATTTAGTAGCGAAGCTAATGAATCGCCACCAAAAACTTTGCCATCATCGTCTGCTGTGTAAATATCTCTCCCTGTAGAGCTGAAGAGAGGAACGCCCACTCTTACGAAAACAATACAAAAAAGAAAGGCACCAATTATTAAGAACCAAATACTAACCTTGCTGAGATCAATAGAATTTGATTCTGGAATGCTAATTTTATTTTTATTATAAACTACATATCCAAATATAAATTGCGGTAATAGCGTAAACAAAAGCCATAAGAGATCAAACACATCAGGAGGAGTATAATATTGTGAAAAATGAAATAATGACAAAACAAATCCTAATGCCATTACAAATATCACATTAAAGGGAAAAAGTAGTATTCTTTTCATTATTCATCTGCTTATAGGTTATTTCTTCAACATTTCATTATACATTATTATACTATGCGTTTGTGTATCAGGACTATTCTCAGGCAAGGTATTTTGTGGATATGAATTCCAACTTTGGAATATAGGATAAACATTATTCATTTTGAAAACACCTGTTTTCATTAGAATATCCAAATTGTTATTTGCAGATCTAACCCAATCATTATCATTTTTAGCGTTTTCTGAAGAATTAATTACTATACCAAAATCAACGTTATTCTTACCTAATAATTTCGCAATGCTTACCAGTTTATTTGAGTTAAATTTATTCCAAAAAATATCATCTTGAACTGAATCTATTTTGACTTTATTTTGTGATAACATTTCATTTTTATATAAATCGAAAATTTTATAAAAATCATTAGACCTGAAAAGTTGAACAGGTTCAATAATTGAGAAAGATACATTAGGGTAATATTTTCTAATTATATCTAAGTTGAACTTTGAGTTTTGAACAATAGCATTAACATTATCTTTATAGTTTTCATCATTATTGTTTTTGTAAAATCCAAAATATAATGACTCATCAATCACCACTGAATTTAAAGGTATATTAAGGCGCTTTAACTTCTTCATTAAATACTCTATGTACGTTTTATTATGAAATCCTTCAATAAACTTTCCATTTTTTGATTGGACGTCAGAAACTAATATCGGAAGCTCAACAGATACCTTTATACCTAAACTATTTAATGTATTTACCTTTTCGACTAAAATATCATCTGGAATATTTCTGATCAAACCATGGTAGAATTTGAATTCAGATACTACTTTGGATGCCTTATCCCATTTTGAATTATTCGCATCTGAGTTGAGAAGATCTGAATTAGTAGGGCTAAACCATACATTACGTTGCTCGGCCATCGCATTACTTATTGAAAGTAACACAATTAAACATAATAACATGATATTTTTCATATAAAGTACCTCGTGTAGATCAAATTATATATTTAACTAGTTCATGCCAACCTTCAATAACAGGCCATCTGGATTTAGTGGAATATTCAGCGCATTGGTATTGGTTCTTTTGGCGTGCCTCATTCACGATTAAGTTAGCCAGCTCAATATAATCATCAGGTTCAAAGAAAATACATTTATTATAATTTCCAATTGTCTCTTTAGCGTAAGGTAAATTAGAACTCATTACTGGGATATTGTGCGCCTTTGCCTCACTTAATGGTAACCCCCATGTTTCTAGTTTTGATGGAAAAATAAGTGCTGAGGCCATCTCATATAAATCATTAATTTCATCTTTGTTTTTGTAACCGATGAATTTAATAACATCGAGGTTTTTTTCCTTTACAACATTTATAATATTGTCACCAAACTTGTTGAAACCATGTGAAAAGGTTAATAAAATCTCAATATTTTTATAATCTTCATTGAATTCTTTTTTTATATAATTAACTGCATTAATAATCACTTCGAAATTTTTAAAAACTCTAGGTATCGCAGGATACAAGAGAATCGCCTTTCCTACCTTATCAACATATCTATCTTTACGCTCAGTATAACTGTCTTCTTGTGTTGTCTCAGGCCTAGCTACTAACAAGTTATTAATATTGTACATATTACTGAATTCATCTGCTATCCAGTTTTGCTGAACAATTACATTTGTATTTTTCTTTATATTAATACCATATAAATACTTATAAAAGATAGTAAAAAGGAAGAACTTCTTATCTTGAAACAAATCTTTTATTTTTGATTTATAAAATGGGCTGGGGTTATGACAATATACATATTTTTTAGGCGCAGTAACATTAACTGACATGTCATGCAAAGAAACCCATACATCAGGCTGTAATTCATTACATATTTTTTTTACATCTACCCATTCAAATTTAAGACGTGAAATCCAACTATTTTTTATATTTTTAAACTCTAAAAATTTAATATTTTTATAATCTTCACTCGTGTTGAACAATTTTTTAGAATGTACTAGAGCGTACACTTCTATGTCTTCCCACTGAGAAAGCTCCTTTAAAAAACTCTGAAGGATTGTTAATATACCTCCCTCAACCATATTAACACCAGAGATCACAATCTTTTTATTCATTTATTGATCCTCAAAATATTCAATCAATAAGTTCAGCGCATTCTCTGTATTCTTTCCATTTACAACATCATTTTTCAATTTTGAAACGGACCTGACCATCCCGTCATATTTTTCTTGGCTTATATTTTCATAAATACTTTTGACTTCTGAAAGATCGTCAACACCGAGTGCTACATTCATATCACAAAGATATTTATAGATAGCTGAGCTTTTCCATATTATGATAGGTAAACCCATTGCTAAATATAAAGATGTTTTGTGAGGGTTGTTAAATCTTAAATAGTCTCCATAGTTTCCTTTACACTCGGATGTTGATGGACCATCCCATACCAGACCAAATACCTTCACATCAGAGTCTGTTGTAAATTGTGGTGGAACATTTGCATCAAAAGATCCAACATATTTATTTTTTTTGTTAATTTCATCCGTATGATTTACACCGTAAACTATACGCTCAAAACATGGACTATCCCAATCATAAATAAATCCTGACTTCTCTTTATTCAAATTCCCACAGAAAATTAAAGCATTTGACTCTATCTTACTAACATTTGGTTCATCGGCAATAAAATAATCAAAAATATTAATTTCGACTGATTTTGATTTAACACCTATCTTTATCAGTTCTTCTGCCATGAATTTATTATGAGTGATGTTTATTTTAGAAAAGTTTAGATTATCTATATCCTCGTTGCAACGTTGCCCACGTAGTATATCGACATCATGAATAATAAAACTCAAATTGAACCCTTTCAACCTCGAAAATATCTTTGCAAGTTTTATAAAAGGCTTCGGAAATGGATACTGAAGTATAATTAAATCTGAGGATTTAAAAAAGAAGCAAAAGTAAATTAAAAAAACTGGGAGATTTAACATTCTCGAAAAAACATTACCCCATAAAGGCATATTAATAACTTTTATTTTTTCTTTTTCCTTTGCCACCCTGCAAATGTCGTTTCTTGCTTTATATCCTGCATTCCTACTTTTAAAGTTTAGCTCATTAATGAAATATATTTTTCCTTTCATTTCTCGTTCCTTTTTATTTTTTCATAGAGCTTACTTCCAATAACCAGTCTAGCCATTGTTTTACCATATTTCAAAAGCAATTTCGGCCTACTAATATATTTTACTGAAGGAGAAAAAAACAGTATTGCTTTTAAATAATCTCCATTTTCGCTATATAAAATCGACAGCTCTTTCTGCTGTTTCATTTTTAGTTCGTCCTTTTCCTTTTCAGTCAATAAATAAGAAAGCTTATTTTCTAGGGAATTTTTTATTTCAAAACAAGTTGCATTTTTTTTCTTTGACACCCTATCTTCAGAGTGAATATTATGAATGTATAGCTTTTCTTTCGTTGCGTTTATTTTTAGGTCAGGTTTTTTTAAACACAAGTTGAGCATGAAAATATGGTCCTGGAGCATCTTTACATTTATAAAATCTCCTTTGCCTGTTAAAATATTCCTTTTTAACATTATCATTGGAGTGTAAGAGTTACCGTTTAATACAAATTCCTTAACACTATCCCCTTTTGCATAGGACCATTCGGGACTAGTCGGCTCTCCTGTTTCATATTGTACTACCATTGAACACAAAGAAATATCATACCCAGAATCAATTATTGAGACTTGCCTTTCTACTTTATTTATTAGATATAAATCATCATCATCAAGAAATGTAATTATATCACCAATGGAATTCTCAATTCCGGTGTTTCTTGCTGCACCACCACCTCCATTTGTGTCTCTAATAATATATTTCACTCGTTCATCACCCAAAAACTTACTCATTCTTTCTTGAGTCTCTTTTTGTGTATTTGTATCTTTTCCGTTATCATCAACCACAATAACTTCGACTGAAGCATACGTTTGTGACAAAACACTCTTTATGGCATTTTCAAGATTATTTGACCTATTATATGTAGGTATAATAACACTTACCAGGTGCGCATCTTTCATTTATTACCTCATACTATAGCTTTAAAAGTTCTGCACCTACTAAATCCTTCGCTGATAAAATTGGCTCAAAATCTATTGGCCATTTAATTCCAACAGTTGGATCATTCCAGGCCAGACACCCCTCAAAGCCGGGGGTATAATAATCTGTGCATTTATATTCAAAGTCTGCTATTTCTGAAAGCACCACAAAACCATGTGCCAGACCAGGTGGGATCCAGAACTGGGTTTTATTTTCCTCAGAAAGAATCACCCCTTCCCACTGGCCATAGGTCGGAGAGTCTTTACGGATATCCACCGCCACATCAAAGACTTCCCCACGTACCACACGCACCAGTTTGCCCTGAGCATGTTTAGTCTGAAAATGCAGCCCGCGTAACACACCTTTAGAAGAACGGGAGTGATTATCCTGAACAAAATCAAAATCTATATTCAACATTTGCTGATAACGTTTTTTCTCAAAGGTTTCGAGGAAAAAACCACGTTCATCACCGAAAACTTTTGGCTGAATAATTTTTACATCGGCAATTTTGGTATCAATAACTTGCATCTTAGAACCCTTCAATCATGCGTTGTAGATATTGTCCGTAACCAGTCTTAGCCAATAATTTAGCCTGCACCTGCACCTGCTCTCTGGTGAGCCAGCCTTTCTTATAAGCAATCTCTTCCAGACAGGCGACTTTGTAACCCTGACGTTTTTCGATAGTATGAATAAACTGAGAGGCTTCTAACAGGCTGTCATGAGTGCCGGTATCCAACCAGGCAAAACCACGGCCTAGTTTCTCAACATGCAGGGCATTTTTTTCCAGGTACATCTCATTCAGGGTAGTAATTTCCAGCTCACCACGTTCTGAGGGTTTCACTTGTTTGGCCATTTCCACCACATCCTTGTCGTAGAAATAGAGCCCGGTTACTGCCCAGTTAGATTTTGGCTTAGCCGGCTTTTCTTCCAACGAGATCGCACGGTTATGTTCATCAAATTCAACCACTCCGAAACGTTCAGGATCCATAACCTGATAACCAAATACAGTTGCCCCTTCGTTGCGCTGTACGACATTTTCCAGTTTGCGGCCGAAGCTTTCACCAAAGTAGATATTATCGCCTAACACCAGCGCACAACTGTCACCGTTAATAAACTCTTCACCAATAATAAATGCCTGGGCCAGCCCGTCCGGGCTTGGCTGAATCGCGTAGTAAAAACTCACCCCAAACTGGCTGCCGTCGCCCAGCAGGCGTTTAAAACCAGGCATATCATCTGGTGTCGAGATAATCAGAATCTCGCGAATACCGGCCAGCATTAATACCGAGATGGGATAGAACACCATCGGTTTATCGTAGATAGGCATCAACTGCTTAGAGACACCCTGGGTGATTGGATATAAACGGGTTCCGGAACCACCGGCTAATACAATACCTTTCATGTAATTTCTTCTCTGTTAATCAGATTGAACCAAGACGTTCGCCGGCATATGAACCATCCAGCACCCGTTGCCACCAGGTCTGGTTATTCAGGTACCATTCAACCGTTTTGCGAATGCCGGTTTCGAATGTCTCTACCGGGGTCCAGCCCAGTTCACGCTCAATTTTAGAGGCATCAATCGCGTATCGCAGGTCATGGCCAGGACGATCTTTTACATAGGTAATCAAATCGTTATAACTGATAACTCCGGCAGGTTTATTGGGTACCAGTTCTTCCAGCAACTCACAGATGGTCTTCACTACATCAATATTTTTACGTTCGTTATGGCCACCGATATTATAGGTTTCACCGACTTCCCCTTTGGTTACTACCGTATAAAGTGCACGTGCGTGGTCTTCCACATACAACCAGTCACGAATCTGGCTACCATTGCCATATACTGGTAATGGTTTACCTGCCACCGCGTTAAGAATAATCAACGGGATCAGTTTTTCCGGGAAGTGATAAGGGCCATAGTTGTTCGAACAGTTAGTGACAATGGTCGGCAAACCGTAGGTGCGCAGCCAGGCCCTTACCAGATGGTCACTGGAAGCCTTAGAAGCTGAATACGGACTGCTCGGCGCATATGGGGTAGTTTCAGTAAACAGATCGTCGGTCCCTTCCAGGTCACCATACACTTCATCGGTAGAGATATGATGGAAACGGAAAGCCTGCTTTTCAGACTCACTAAGTGTGTTCCAGTACTGGCGTGTGGCTTCCAGCAGGTTATAAGTGCCTACCACATTGGTCTCGATAAATGCAGAGGGACCATCGATAGAGCGATCAACATGGCTCTCGGCCGCCAGGTGCATCACCGCATCCGGTTGGTATTTAGTGAAGAGATTATCCAGTGCCTGCCGGTCACAAATATTAACCTGTTCGAAATGATAGCGTGGGTTATCGGTCACTTCCAACAGTGATTCCAGGTTACCTGCATAAGTCAGGCTGTCAACCACTATCGCCTCATCCTGAGTATTATTAATAATATTGCGTACAACCGCTGACCCAATAAAACCAGCACCACCAGTAACTATAATCTTCATACGACTTTTAATCCTCTTCACTAATTTTATTCATTACTGAGTCAACACCTTTACCCTGGGTTATTTATTTATCCAGTAACGCTTATGCATACTAAATTTCTTGATTAATCCTGCCGGGATTTTTTTATATTGCTGACCAAGTTTATATCCTGCAATCTTCATAAAATTATTCAGACAAGCGACTGGGATATACCATAATCCGTGATTTACTAAATAACGCAACTCAGAAATAATAAATTTCTGCCCCTCTCCCCCCGCGCCACCAAACTGCCGGCGTATCCAGGGTTCATCGGTATGAAATACCCCTATATCAAAGTAACGGCGAAACTCCTCGGTTGGGGTATAATTATGTGAATGCTTTACCCGGGCATCTGCTGCATAGGCAACCTTATAGCCGGCCATCACTGCTTTAGCAGTAAAATACATATCTTCACATAGTATCGTTTCCAGTGGAAAACCACCGATTTCCTTATAAACATCCGTACGGTAGGCGGAAAATGAGTTTGACATAAATGCCACTTTAATCCCTTTGCGGGGGATATCCTGCTGGTTGTAAATATGGCCGATTGCAGGATAGTTGAACAGCCTTGCATGCTGTGCCAGTGGGCTGGCATCATCATGCGGTAGTTGCCTGCCGTAAGCACAAGCCACCTGCGGATCAGAAAATACACTCATAATATTTTCGATAAACCCGGGCTGAGGGATAGCATCCTGGGTCAGAAAAATAATCACATCGTAGTTTTGTTCCTGCATCTGTAATGCAAGATTACGTGTCCCACCATGATTAAATTCGGCGCTGCTGATGGTAAGAACATCAAACCCCGCCTGTCTGGCAAGACCTGCACTGTTATCTTTACTGGAAGAATCAATTACCTGAACATGCAAATTTTTTGGTGCATATCGTTTAATATTATCAATACATTGTTGCCAGACAGCTCCGCCATTGTAAACCGGGATAGCTATAAAATAATTCATGGTATCTGTTTAAGTCCTTGTCAATTTTAATAGGCACCATCACGTTTCAGAACCACACCGACTGTTTTAAACAGGATTGCAATATCGTTCCACATCGACCAGTTTTTTACATACCAGGCATCGAAATAGACCCGGGTTTCATAGTCAACATCACTGCGCCCGCTTACCTGCCACAGCCCGGTCATCCCTGGTTTGCTCATCAGATAGTAATCCACCTGGTCGTGATAACGCTCAAGTTCCGCCTGAATAATCGGCCGCGGCCCTACCAGGCTCATCTCCCCTTTTAGTACATTAAACAGCTGGGGCAGTTCATCCATACTGGTACGGCGCAGTACATCTCCGATTTTAGTAATCCGCGGGTCATTCTTTAGTTTGAAAGTGGCATCCCATTCGGCTTTAGCTTCAGGGTCTGTGGCCAGCAGCTCTTCAAGTAACTCTTTTGAGTTCACTGCCATGGATCTGAATTTCAGGCATTTAAACGATTTACCATGCTTACCGATACGTTCATGACCATAGATCGCCGGACCTCCGTCTTTTTTCACTTTGCTGCGGATATAGAGTAGCAGTGGTGAAAGCAATACAATAATGGCGAGTGATGCGGCAATATCGAAAGCCCGTTTCAGAAACCGCGATGACCATTTTGCCAGGCTCTGGTGTACCCTGAATATCATCACTTCATGGCTGAAGATAAATGACATATCGGTGCTGTCCAGTGGCATACCACGCAGAGTCGGAATTACCGAGACATAGCGATAACCTTTAATCATCAGTTCACGTAGCCAGGTGTTACGCAGCTCACTCTGGTGATTTTCAACCGCCACAATAAACTGCAAACGTTTATCGACGCCGTTCCCAAGCCATGAGGTATCGCAGTGTAATAACGGGATACCCATTAATTCGGTTTGTTTAGCCTGATTCTCTTCAGTATTAATAAAACCGGTAACCCGAAACCCCAGATTTTTTTCGCTGGTTATTGCCTGATAAGCGTCAATAGCATTTTTACCGCTACCGATAATAATGGCATCACGCTGCCAGAGGCCGGCTTTATCCAGCAATTTTTTGGTCAGCATCCGCAGTGCCGGTACCATCAGCAGTACCAGAATCCAGGTCAGCACCCACAGATAGCGGGAAAAATACCACTTGGCAAAGGCGACAATCGCAATCTCAAATACCGCAAAGATGACCAAAGTGCGCAGTATCTCTTTTAGTTCAAACCAGAAGGTCTTACGGTAGAAATAGTGACGTAACCGCATGGCGAACCAGCCAATACAACAAAAAGCTAGTGTCCAGTGCAGGCTAATCCAGCCTTCAGTGGGTTCCTCGGGGATTCGGTCACTAAAATGGCTCAGGGTAAGATGTAATATTCCCATAGCGATATATATTGCCAGGGTAAAACCGATAAAATCTGAGAGGATCAGCATTACACTGACCCAGAAATTTCGGGTTAGACGCGTCATGGTTTTCCTTACCAGTATCCCGTTACAGGGTGGTATAAAGTGATATCAGACAGGGTGAATTATGCCTGGTGGTAATAAATACGGGTCGGATAAGAATTTTAATTAACACCTGCAGCCAGGTCTGGCTGCAGGCTGGTTTGTTTTACAATTATTTCTGTTTTTCGTCGTACGAATAACCGTAGTGGCTGTAACCGTAGCCATAGTAGCTGCTGGCTTTTTTAATCACACCATTCAGGATACAACCTTTAATCTCTACCCCGCTCTGCTCAAAGCGACGAATACTGACTTCAAGTTCTTTGGCGGTATTCTGCTCAAAACGTGCCACCAGCAGGGTGGTTCCGGCATAACGGCCAATCACTGCCGCATCGGTGACCGCCAGGATTGGCGGTGTATCCACCAGCACCAGATCATAGTTCTGGCTGGCCCAGTCAATTAACTCCCGGAAACGGGTATGCATCAACAGTTCTGCGGGATTAGGCGGTATTGCCCCGCGGGCAATAAAGTCAAATCCAGCCCCGGAGACCGGTTTAATTCCCTGACTCACGGTAGATTTACCGGACAGAATATCCGACAGCCCATGATCGGTACTATGTTTAAAGATTTGGTGGGCATAGCCTTTACGCATATCCGCATCGATAAACAGTACCCGCTGTCCACCCTGAGCAATCACCGCCGCCAGGTTGGTGGTAATAAAGGTTTTACCGGCATTTGGGCTGGCACCGGAGATCATTAGCACATTATTACGCGCTTCCATCATGGCAAAATGCAGGCTGGTACGCAGGCTACGCACTGCCTCAATCGCCAAATCAGCTGGGTTATCAACCGCCAGGAAACTGGTATTTTCTCTCTGTTTACCCTTAACTTTCATTGAACGCCTAGGGGTCTGACGGGCCATCCACTCGGAGACCGGCACACTGGCATAGACATTAATCCCCAGTTCCTCCAGTTGTTCAGGAGATTCAATGCCACGACGTAGGAAAACACGAATTAATACTAAACCTATTGAACAAATTCCACCCAAAGCAATTCCAATGATAACGATTAGTAGCTTTTGTGGTTTAACAGGAAGAGGTTCAGTAACTGCTTCATCGATAATACGCACATTACCGATGGCACTATTTTTAGCAATATTGAGCTCCTGCTGACGGTTAAGTAACTGCATATAAACCGCACGACCAGAGTCAACATCACGGCTTAAGCGCAGCACTTCCTGCTGAGTTGCCGGCATAGCCGATACCTGTTGATTCAGTTTAGCTTTTTCCTGTTGCAGGGTCTTACGTTTTTCCAGTAACGCCTTATAGGTAGGATGATCTTTGGTAAATAGCTGTGACACTTCAGCTTCACGGAAGGTTAACTGATTTAGCTGATTATCAACATTTACCACCTGATCGAGTGTTGAACGGGCCTGCATACTTAAATCAACGGAATCGCTACGTTTACGATAAGCACTTAGCTTATCTTCGGCATTATCTAAATCCGCGCGGACCTGAGGCAATTGCCGATTCAGAAAATCAAGACTTTTAGTATCCTGAGCTGCCTGCCTGGCTATATTTTGGGCCAGATAATTATCACTAATACTTCTTAAAATCTGCTGAGTTAATATTGGATCACTACCCACAAGGGTAAGATTAAGCATACCTGTATCTTTACCTTGATCTACAGCAAGAAATTTTTGCTGTAGCCCGTTAATAGCGTCTAAACGAGTGATATACTTAATTTTGAATTGCGTTCCGGGGACTGCATTGAGATCAGAGATCAATAAAGACAATCCATTTGATTCTAATAATTGTCCTACATGCCCTGTTAATTGATAACCACCTCCAGATAAACTATAGTTATTATTTGATTCAACAGTAAGTGTAATATCTGGTATCTTACCATTCTGGGCAGCCACATACACTCTGCCAACAGAAAGAGTCCCTGCCTTATTTCCTGTTAGTCTCGCCCATCCACGACCAAAAATCGGGAAGTATTTCTCACTGACAACTGCTTGCAAATTTAAATCATCAACAGTCTTACCAAGTATCATGCGAGACTGTAATAATGCTATCTCGGGAGCAGATTCAGGCTGGCTATCAGGTAGAATTTGACTCAGACTATTAAATAGTGAATTTCCTTGCTTTTGCTCAACCTGTATTAGTGCATCTGCTTTATAAATAGGTGTTACAAATAAAACATAAAGAATAGAAATTACCGCAAAAATCGCGGTAACACTGATAATTAATTTACGATGATCGATAATCTCGCCAACCAGCCGGCCCAGATCGATTTCATCAGAATCCGGGGTAGTTGGTTTATTTGTGACTGTGGATGACATGCATTGACTTCCTAAGGTTAACCGCCCAGTTTACCGGCCCAGCTGTTACACGCCTGGTCCAGTAACTGATAGACAAATTCAAACGCTTCCATACTCTGCCGGTACGGGTCGGGGATCTCTTTATTTGACAGCCAGTGGCCAATTAACAGGGTTTTACCCCGCGCTTCGGGGGCAATTTTAGTCACCTGTTCGATATGGTGTTTTTCCATTACCAGGATCAGGTCATATTGCCGCCCAAGAGTACCGGTAAACTGCCGTCCTTTATGCCCTTCCAGCGACAAATTATGGTTTTCGGCAACTTTAATCGCCGAGGCATCGGCGGCATGGTCCACCATCGCCCCCACCCCGGCCGAATCGATCTTTTTACCAGGCAGCGCCCGGCGCAACATCCGTTCACCAATCGGTGAACGGCAGATATTCCCGGTACAAACTACGAGGATTGAATTAAACATGGTTATTGCCAGTTACGTACATAACGTACTGCCTCCGTCATATCATGTACCCCGGTAATGGTCGGTACCAGCTGCGAAATCACACGATTCCAACGGACAATCGGCGCGGTAGTAACATAGACAATATCATACGGCTTTAACTGAAACTCGGTGGAGAGCACCATGGTAGAAGCATCTTTAGCATTTAGCTGATAGATATTAGCAATGCGGCCGTCTTTATCTTTAGGAATCTGACGGATAACGAAAATTCCGGAAGCATTAGCATATTGCTGATTAATCCCCTGGGCATTACCCAGAGCTTCAGCCAGCGTCATACCACTGCGGTCCATCTTCAGGGTGCTCTGTTGGCCTACTTCACCCATCACAAACACTTTCTGATCATCGTTACGTGGAACAAACAGAATATCCCCCGGATACAGCAGGTGATTTTCCATTAAATCCCCTTTCTGCATCAGTGCCTGCAGGGAAATTATCTGGTCCTTGCCGTTATGGGTCAGTACCACGTTGCGCCAGTCGGCGTCTGCCGATAAGCCGCCGGCGGCATTAATCGCATCCATAATGGTGAGTGGCACATTGGTAATCGGTTGCTGGCCGGATTTCGTTACTTCGCCGGTCACATAGGCTTTTTGCGAACGGAAGGCGGCCACAGTGACATCGACCTGCGGGCTCTCGATATAGGTCGCCAGACGACGGGCCAGTTCTATTCGCACCTCATCCAGAGTTTTACCAGCTACATGCACCTTACCGATATATGGATAGAAGATATTACCGTCGGCACCGACCCAGTTTCCGGTGTCACTGGCACTACGGTAGGTTCCTGCCGGGGTGGTCAGTTCCGGGTGATCATATACGGTAATCATCAGTACATCGCCGGGCCCGATACGGTACTGGTAACTGCTGAGCAGGCTGTCCAGTTGTGGGTTAGGCTGAGCCAGCACCGGCTTAGGCCGTAGCTGATCGATTAAATCCGGGGTCATCGGGTAAACATTCACCAGTTTATCCCAGTCATAGTCGCTGTCCGGCAGTTCGACGGTATTTTTACGCAGGCTGTTTAGCCCCTGTCCGGGGATGATGGTACAACCACTCAGCAGGCCCATCAGGGCTGCTACAGCGGTTAATTTTAGTACGGTTGTTTTCATCAATTTATTTCATCAGTTAATAGTAGACACTGCTGACTCTCACCCTTCCCTGGATTCTGCTGCACTCTACAGCGGTCATCCCGTCCGCTGACTGCTGTTATGCAGGATGGGTAGTCAGTATTTATAGATTAAACGGTACTTCCAGTGAGGCACTGGCGCCCAGGTCATTATTATCGTTATGGTTTGCATCGGTGTACCAGCTGCTCAGATTGAGACGCACCGATTTATACACGTCGCCTCCCCAGCCCAGCTGCACCCCTTTCAGGGTATCGGCATGCGGGAAGGCGCGGTTAATCCGCTGATTCTCCGGGTTCACTTTGGCGTAAAACAACCTTGCACTCCAGCGCTGATTATCTTCGGTCACCAGTTCGGCTTTGGTGGCCAGCAAGCGGCCATCACCACCAATGCTGTCACCCAGCGCATAACCCTGCTGGTAGTAGCCATCGGTATAGATATGGTGGGTATAGCTGTAGTTGGTGCGGCTCATATCGGTGCGGGTATCGTGACCTTCCACATACCAGTTCAGGGCATTCTTACCGATGCTGTAGTGTCCTTCCACCCCGGCCAGATACATATTCGACGAAGGCAGTTTACCGGCTTCATCTTCACCGATAATCTGCCCATAGATACTGATCGGGATACCGAGGGTCGGTTCCAGTTTTAGTTTGGCATCGAAGCCCGCCAGCTGGTTACCCGGCTCGTTCGGATCGTTAGCGGCGGTATTATCATCACCGACAAAGCCATCCCAGAAGTTACCTAATGATTCAGGGCGCCCCTGGCCGCCCCACTGCATTACGCGGCTGGCGCCCAGTTCCAGTGAATCCCATGGAGAAACACTGACCCGCATGCCGATAATCTTGGTATGCGGCACTGCGTTATATTGTGATTCCTGAGCCGCTGAAATCTGATACTGCCACGGGCCAATCCAGTTTAGCCACCAGGTCTCCGGGGCGGTCTGCTTATCACGCTGCAGCATAAAGCCGGTCAGCGGACGTGCAGCATCGGAACGAATCAGGCTGCCTTCATAACCCGGCCCCCACCACTGTGGGGTCTGACCAAAGGAGAGCCACTGGCCCCAGATTTTCACCGCACCATAGCTGTTATTCAGGTTGGCCCGGGAAGGGGATTCAATCTGCTCCCCCGCCTCCAGATTACCCTGCAGGTTAACATCCCACCAGTCACCGCTGTTGCTGGCAATCACCGACAGGCTGTTATCGGCCGGGGTAGACTGAGCAAAAGGTTTAGGCTGGCCGGAACCGTCGGTAGAGGTATAGGCTTTCACCCGCACATCCGATTTAAGTACCCGTAACCGTTCCTGAACCCGCTGCAGTGCCAGTTGTTCAGAGGCATAAGAAGGATGGGCCTTATCCAGCGCCGCTTCGATAGCATCTTCGCTTAACGGCCAGGTACTCAGGCTAAGGTGTATTACCCCGCGATCGGCCAGCCAGCTCAGGTCTGAACGTAAATCACTGTCGGGTAATACCAGTCCGCCGGCAAAACTGCTGGCAGCAGGCAATAATGCAAGACCCACGGCCAGAGCTAACAGGCTCTTCTTTACACCGCGACGCGGCTGGCTGGGCTGCAGGTCATCTGCCCCGGTTAAGGCGTTATGCATCAGTGCTGTCTCCTTTGCTGTCCTGCGGGCCGCACAATCTGTATGGCTGTGGCGGCCGGCTGACGTTAACATATAAATAAAGGTGAATTTGTGGTTATTCTTAGTGTGACTTCGCTTAACTCACCCCGCTTGCTGATGATTCTGCCAGAGCCTGCGGATTAAGGGCAATCGCTGTAGACTTTTTCATCACAATTGTTCGGGGTTAACCAGATCTTTTAGCGGATGACTAAGAAAATAGCAGAGTTTACTGATTAGACTGCTTTTTTTTGCAGAAAAGTGCTAAAAACCGTTTCACAGACACGCTACCGCCCCGGGCTTACAGCTACCCGTACACTTCAGGCAGAGGTTCAGCCGGTCTTCCGGTGATTCCCGCCTGCGCAGATCTGCAGATTTTCGCCCTTCCGGAACCTGTTCCGAAAACGACACCGGATAAAGTCTCAACAAATGTTCAACAATTCCAGCAATATCTGCCAATTATTAAGAATTAATTCAGGTAAATATATAGAGAAATTCCTGGTTTTTTACCTTTACTGACAGTCAGACTTGAAATTGGCTAAAAATTACGCAGGAACAGCCCCCGGTAACGGCTACCAATAAGAGTTCTCCGCTAAAGAATACATTAGCGGCGCTACAATATTTATCAGTGATGCAGAATCACCAGCATTGAGGCGTGGCAGACAGACTAAGGGGCAGGTCTGGTGGATGGTTTGGGGTAAGAGGAACGGGATGAAATGGCTGCGGCCGGGGCAATATCGCCGGGACCGCAGTTATCTGAGCTAACCCCGGTCAGCCTTAACTGTCCGGGGGTGCAGGCGAGAATTACTTTGTTTCCGGGCGCAGCGCCGGGAACAGAATCACATCACGAATGGTATGGCTGTTGGTAAACAGCATCACCATCCGGTCGATACCAATCCCCAGCCCGGCAGTTGGCGGCAGGCCATGCTCCAGGGCGGTCACATAGTCTTCGTCGTAGAACATCGCTTCGTCATCACCGGCATCTTTGGCATTCACCTGTTGCTGGAAACGGTCGGCCTGGTCTTCGGCATCATTCAGTTCCGAGAAGCCGTTACCAATCTCACGTCCGCCGATAAAGAATTCAAAGCGGTCGGTAATTTCCGGATTCTGATCATTACGCCGCGCCAGCGGTGATACTTCGGCCGGATATTCGGTAATAAAGGTAGGCTGAATCAGCTGGCTTTCGGCGGTCTCTTCGAAAATCTCGGTAACCACACGCCCCAGCCCCCAGCTTTTCTCCACTTTAATCCCCAGCGACGCGGCAATGGCCGTGGCCTTATCAAAGTCATCCAGGTCACTCAGCTCAGTTTCCGGACGATATTTCTTAATCGCTTCACGCATGGTCAGGCGGGCAAACGGCTTACCAAAATCAAACGTCTGTTCGCCATAGGCCACTTCGGTGTGCCCCAGCACTTTCTCTGCCAGGGTGCGGAAAAGGCTTTCGGTCAGTTCAATCAGGTCATTGTAATCCGCATACGCCATATAGAGTTCCATCATGGTGAACTCAGGGTTATGGCGTGGCGAAATCCCTTCATTACGGAAGTTACGGTTGATTTCAAATACCCGGTCAAAACCACCGACCACCAGACGCTTCAGATAGAGTTCCGGCGCAATACGCAGGTACATATCAATGTCCAGCGCATTATGATGAGTGATAAACGGACGGGCTGACGCGCCACCGGGGATCACCTGCATCATCGGCGTTTCCACTTCCATAAACTCGCGCTCTACCATGAACTGACGGATACCCGCCATAATCTTAGAACGCACCTGAAAAGTATGGCGGGATTCTTCGTTAGCAATCAGGTCCAGGTAACGCTGACGATAGCGGGTTTCCTGGTCGGCCAGACCGTGGAATTTATCCGGTAACGGACGCAGTGCTTTGGTCAGCAGACGCAGTTCGCTGCAATGGATCGACAGTTCACCGGTCTTGGTTTTAAACAATTTACCGCGGGCCCCGAGGATATCGCCAAGGTCCCATTTTTTAAACTGTTCGTTGTAGTAGCCTTCCGCTAAATCATCCCGCGAGACATACAGCTGAATACGGCCGCCGTTATCCTGCAGGGTGACAAAAGAGGCTTTCCCCATGATACGCCGGGTCATCATACGTCCGGCCACGCTGACTTCGATGCCGAGGTCTTCCAGTTGCTCACTGTCTTTATCATCAAACTGTTTATGCAGCTTGTCCGACAGGGTATCGCGACGGAAATCGTTCGGGAATGCTACGCCATTCTGGCGCAGCGCGGCCAGCTTCTCACGACGACTTTTCAGTTCGTTGTTGAGTTCCTGGCTGTCATCAGCGTGCTGTGGTTGTTGTTCAGACATGGGGGTTCCTTATAAACCTGCTTTTAAACTTGCTTCAATAAAACGGTCGAGGTCGCCATCCAGCACTGCCTGGGTATTACGTGTTTCCACGCCGGTACGCAGATCTTTAATCCGCGAATCATCCAGTACATAAGAACGGATCTGGCTGCCCCAGCCGATATCAGATTTGTTGTCTTCCAGCGCCTGTTTTTCGGCATTCTTTTTCTGCATTTCCAGCTCGTACAGCTTAGCCTTCATCTGCTTCATCGCCTGGTCTTTGTTTTTATGCTGGGAGCGGTCATTCTGACACTGGGTGACCGTGTTGGTCGGAATGTGGGTAATACGTACTGCCGATTCGGTCCGGTTAACGTGCTGTCCACCGGCACCCGAGGCACGATAAACGTCGATACGTAAATCGGCCGGGTTAATCTCGATATCAATATCATCCGAGACTTCCGGGTAAACAAACGCCGAGCTGAACGAGGTATGACGGCGGCCGCCGGAGTCGAACGGGCTCTTACGCACCAGACGGTGAACGCCGGTTTCGGTACGCAGCCAGCCGAAGGCATATTCCCCGGAAATGCGGATTGTCGCCGATTTAATTCCCGCGACATCGCCATCAGACTCTTCAATCACTTCCGTTTTAAAGCCTTTATCTTCGGCCCAGCGCAGATACATGCGCAGCAGCATGCTGGCCCAGTCCTGGGCTTCTGTACCACCCGACCCGGCCTGCAGGTCAATATAGCAGTCCGCACTGTCGTACTCCCCGGAGAACATCCGGCGGAATTCCAGTTCGGCCAATTTCTTGTCCAGATCATCCAGTTCAGCCACTGCCTCGTTGAATGTCTCTTCGTCGTCCGCTTCCACCGCCAGATCCAGCAGCCCGCTGACATCTTCCAGCCCCTGAGCCAGCTGATTCAGGGTGTTAACAATCACTTCCAGTGAGGAACGCTCTTTACCCAGCGCCTGTGCGCGCTCCGGTTCGTTCCACACATCGGACTGTTCCAGCTCAGCATTTACTTCTTCGAGACGTTCACTTTTAGCATCGTAGTCAAAGATACCCCCTAAGCACATTGCTGCGCTCAGTAAGGTCCTGGATACGGTTTCTGACCGGATTAATTTCAAACATGGCGTAATAGTTCTTTTAGTTGGTCGGTTATTGGCTTAATTAAGGCCACACAGTGTACCGCAAAGGTGAAGTTTCGGGTATCCCCTGTGCAGCAGCAAGCGGCTATTTGTTGCACAGAAAAACCCGTTTATTAAGAAAGATCAACTGACCGGCCAGAGGTGTTCGACTAGCAGCTGCACATTACGTTGGCCACGAAACTCATTTACATCCAGTTTATAGGCCAGTTCCGCCTGTTGTATGCTGTTATCCGGCCACAGGCTGGTGTCGATATTAAACGCGATACCATCCAGCAGCGGGCCACCGCCGAGTGGCTCCAGCATCAGTTTCAGGTGGCGTTCGCCGACCAGCCGTTGCTGTAAAATGCGGAATTTACCGTCGAACACCGGTTCCGGGAAAGCCTGCCCCCAGGGGCCTGCTTCGCGCAGAATTTCGGCGGTATGCAGAGTCAGTTCCTGGCCGGAAAGTTCGCCATCGGACCAGACCACTCCCTGGAGCTGCTGTTCGTCCAGCCACTCTCCGGCAAGTTCGGCAAATGCCTGCCGGAAGGGTTCAAACTGATCTTCGTTGAGTGACAGTCCCGCCGCCATCGCGTGGCCGCCAAACTTAAGTATCAGTCCGGGGTTCAGGGTATCCAGCCGTTCCAGCACATCGCGCAGATGCAGACCGCTGATGGAACGACCCGATCCTTTCAGGGTTCCGTCGCCCGCAGGGGCAAAGGCGAATACCGGGCGATGAAAACGCTCTTTCAGCCGTGAGGCGACAATGCCGACCACGCCCTGATGCCACTGCGGATGATAGAAAGCCAGGCCGTTAGGTAACTGTTGCTGCTGTTCCAGTGAGTCGCACAGGCTTAATGCTTCGGCCTGCATCCCCTGCTCAATCTCTTTGCGGGTCTGATTCAGTGCGTCCAGTTCACTGGCCAGCATCCGGGCCTGTTGAGTATCGTTACACAACAATAACGCGACACCGACCGACATATCATCCAGCCGTCCTGCGGCATTTAGCCTCGGGCCGAGGGCGAAACCGAGATCGCTGGCCACCAGCTTTGCCGGCTGGCGGTTTGCCACCTCCAGTAAAGCACGGATACCGGGACGACATTTCCCGGCACGGATACGCTGTAACCCCTGCCAGACCAGGATACGGTTATTAGCATCCAGTGGCACCACGTCGGCAACGGTCCCCAGCGCCACCAGGTCAAGGAGTTCGGCCAGGTTGGGTTGAGGGCGGTCACTGAACCACTGTTGATCGCGTAAATGCGCCCGCAGCGCCAGCATCAGATAAAACGCCACGCCAACGCCTGCCAGTGAACGCGACAGAAATCCACAGTCTTCAAGATTAGGGTTAACGATCGCGGCGGCGGCCGGCAGGGTGTCGCCCGGTAAGTGGTGATCGGTGATCACTACCGGGATGCCATATTCGCTGGCCAGCGCCACCCCGGCATGTGAGGAAATACCGTTGTCCACGGTCAGGATAAGTTCTGCTCCACGGGCCCGGGCCTGTTCCACCACTTCGGGGCTCAGGCCATAGCCGTCTTCAAAGCGGTTAGGGACCAGAAAATCAACATTCTCTGCCCCCATACCCCGTAATGCCAGCAGTGATAATGCGGTACTGGTGGCGCCGTCGGCGTCGAAATCCCCCACCACCATAATCCGCTGCCCTGTAAGCATCGCCTGGTGCAGTAGTGCCGCCGCCGTTTCAATTCCGTTCAGCCCCTGCCAGGGCAACAGGGCCGCGGCCCCGCGTTCCAGCTCAGTAGCTGAACAAACACCGCGCAATGTATATAACCGGCGCAATAATGCCGGCATATCGTCAGGTAAAACAACTTCTGCGGTCACCTGACGACGGCGCAGTTGTGAAACATGTTTTCCGGCCAAAAGTTACTTACCTGTATTCAGACTATCGAGATATTGTTTCAGTTCCTGTGGTCCCTGATAGCCCGGGATCAGTGTGCCATTTTCGGTAATGATGGCCGGCGTCCCCTGAATGCCATACATCAGTCCCAGTTGGTACTGACGGGCAAGGTCTATATTACAACTGGCCGTCGACGGGGTCTGGCCATTCATGGCCGCATCAAAGGCTTTATTACGGTCAGCCATACACCATACCGATTGCATCGCTTTTGACACTTCACCGCCCATCCCCTCACGCGGGAACGCCAGATACCGCACGGTAATGCCTAATGCATTATAATCCGCCATTTGCTGATGTAACTTACGGCAGTAGCCACAGGTAATATCGGTAAATACCGTTACCACATATTTTTGTTTCGGTGCCTTATAGATAATCATATCCGGCACCATCTGTTCCATTTTTTTGCCCAGCTGGCGGAAAGTGACGTTAACCGGACGTGCACCGCTGACATCGTACAACGGGCCCTGAATCATTTGCTTACCATCATCGCTCATATAGAAAACGCCGCTGTCGGTCAGCACAGTTTTCATGCCAGGTAATGGCGATGGCTGGATATCTGTCACTTTAACCCCCAGTCGCTGCAGAGTGCTCTGAATTGCTGAATCGTCTGCATGAGCCAGACCGGAAAGTGCTGACCACAACAAGGTCATTGCTAAAAGCGTTTTTTTCATGAACATCTCGTCCTTTATGTCCACCGGTTCAGCCCCGGGGATGATGCTGTTGATGTAACTGTCGTAGCCGTTCGTTAGCTACATGAGTATAGATCTGTGTCGTTGACAGGTCGCTGTGACCGAGCAACATTTGTACTACCCGTAAATCGGCACCGTGATTTAACAGATGCGTGGCAAAGGCATGGCGCAAAACGTGCGGTGACAACTTTTCGCTGTCGATACCGGCCAGCAACGCGTAGTGCTTTATCCGGTGCCAGAATGTCTGTCGCGTCATTTGCTGTGCGCGGTTGCTGGGGAACATCACATCCAATGACTGGCCATTGGTCAGCCAGGGACGGCCATATTCCAGATATTGCTCCAGCCAGTACACCGCCTCTTCCCCCAGAGGTACCAGCCGTTCTTTATCGCCTTTACCAGTCACCCGAACCACGCCCTGACGCAGGCTGATATCGCTGACGGATAACCCCACCAGTTCAGAGACCCGTAACCCGGTGGCATAGAGTAACTCCAGCATGGCTTTATCACGTAATTCCAGAGGAATTTCTGTCGAAGGGGCCTGCAGCAGGCGTTCAATCTGTGATTCGCTCAGGTCTTTGGGCAACCGCTGTGGCAGTTTTGGCGATGAGAGTACCGCGCTGGGGTCATCACCGCGCAGCTTTTCCCGATACAGATACTGAAATAAGCGACGCATTGCGCTGAGTTGCCGGGCCGAACTGCTGGCTTTATAACCACCTTCCAGGCGTTCGGCAAGGAAACTCTGTAAATCTTCGGCCGTGACATCCAGTAACGAGAGCTGATGCGCAGCCAGCCAGTCGGTGAGCTGATGCAGGTCCTGGCGATAAGAGGAAAGGGTATTTTGCGCCAGGTTACGTTCAATCCACAACGTGTCGAGGAACAGTTCGATTCTGCTGAGATTTTCATCCTGTTGCTGTTGTTCCTGCACCTTTCCTCCTTTTTTCGCAACACAGCTGTTTACGATTTAGCCGACGGATTTATCGCCGTGCCGCCATTATGCCTGAAATGGGAAGGCGATGGCTAAGATAATCTCCGCAAGCCCCGGCGGCACTGGCTGGGCTGGCCTGCCCGTAATAGTCACAAATTCACCTTGTATTAGCCGGATAACGCCAGCGCCTTTAGCGCCATTCTCTGCTACCATACCCCGCAGTTTTCGATCAACTGAGCAACTGATGGTATGAAAATCGGATTATTCTATGGTTCCAGTACCTGCTATACCGAAATAGTGGCGGAAAAAATCCGCGATTTTATCGGCGCGGATTTGGTCACTTTGCACAATGTCAAAGACGGAACCACCGAATCCATGCAGTACTATGACCTGCTGATTATGGGGATCCCGACCTGGGATTTCGGTGAGTTACAGGAAGACTGGGAAGCCATCTGGCCGATGCTGCCGGACTTACAGCTGCAGGGAAAAATTGTGGCGTTGTACGGAATGGGCGATCAGATTGGTTACAGCGAATGGTTTCTCGATGCGCTGGGTATGCTGCATGATTTACTGCAACCGATGGGGGTTCGCTTTATCGGCTACTGGCCGACCGAAGGCTTTGAGTTTATCAGCCAGAAAGCGGTAGTGCCGGGAGGCTCACAATTTGTCGGGCTGGCGCTGGATGATGTTAATCAGTTTGAACAGACCGATGAACGGATTGAGCAGTGGTGCGAACAGATTCTGAACGAAATGTCAGAACTGCTATAAATACCTCCCCCCGGAGTGTTGGGCGTGGACGTTACTAAGATTTTCCCCGACCTTAAGCAGACTGGTCGGGGTATCCCGGGGGGTGACTGAAGGCGATTATTTGGTTTTATTCTGATACTGTTTTGCTTCTTCCCATACGCTCTCAAGATTCCAGAGACATCTTGCCCCGTCAGGCTCATCCAGCAATGCGAGTCGTGTATCCGCGTAATATTCGTCAGCGCTGTTGTCAGATTTTACAACCTTCAGCACGCAAACAATATCGGTACCGCCAATTTTCGAATTTTTCCGATGATCAATCTCACGTAATACGGATAATACCTGTTTAGTATTAACAGGTAACGCAGCCGCTAAAGCCCCTTAAAGTTGATCAGCCTGTTGTTTGCTAACCCTGGTAGCCAGAGACGGTACTACAGACAGCCAGTCTTGCTGGCCGGATGTTACTTTTTGGGTGATGTATTTCCAGTCAGAGTCAGAGAGCTTCACCCTGGTCGCTGATTCAGGTGTAATTGCTGCAAACACGAAGGCAGGCAGTATTAAAATGGCGGCAAGCAGGCTTCTCATCGGATCATTTCCGGCAACGCCCCGCGATCCTTACTCACCATAAGGCGTGTTTGTGGGTACATGATTATGCACCCTTGCGAGGCGAAACCCGGCACACCATGAACCTTCTCCCCGTGCATCCGGAAAGTTCCCATGTCACGTCTGTAGGAATTACCGCTGACATGGATCAGGGTTATGGTCAGAGGCCCTTTGCTGGTTCCGGTGCTTCCAATTTTCCACGTTCCACGAGGAAATGGCCCCATTCCACGGACTTGCTCAGAGTCAGGATTATTTTTATTAGTGAGAACGCCGGAATAGCCTTTTTCAATGAGCTTGCCATCCCGAAACAGTTCACCGGTACTTTGCCTGTAGGTCCATTTAGCCATTGGTGATCTCCTTATGCTGTTTTCCGATCTTTCCAGCTATCGGCGTGTTTAATATTGCCGTCGGTATAAAGCCAGTCGATTTTTTCATAACCCAGTCCGACATGCTCAATGTGACCCTGTTGGCCAAAGTCCGTGTCTTTGGTATCAAACATTACTGATACAACATGGCACACCTTCACATTTTCCAGCGTGGTAACGAAATATTCCTCTTCCTGACCCTGGTCGTTGATGCGGTAAAACTTCAGGAAACTCCCTAATCATATGAAGCAGGCAATTATCTTCCACCTCCTGTCCGGATGAAATTTTTTTGATGGTTGATTGATTTTCATCAATTAACCATCAGGCCGCACTTTATCGTGGCTGGCCGGACAGAAGATAATCCCGCATTCAACTCATCAGGGAATTTACTCAACTAATAAGGATATTTATTCAATGGCTATTCCGGTTTACTTATGGCTCGAAGATGAGGGTGGATCGCCAGTAAAGGGCAATGTTGATGTTAATGGTCGGGAAGGCAGCATAGAAGTGAGTGAACTAATGCACTCTGTAGAACAGCCCACTGATTTTCTGACAGGGAAAGCAACCGCAAAGTGCCTGCATAGCTCATATGCTTTCATGAAAGGTATCGATAACTCCTCGTCTTATCTGTACAAAGCATTGTCTACAGGTCAGACCCTGAAAAGAGCTGTATTTAAGTTCTATCGCATCAACCACAACGGATTCGAGGAAGAGTATTTCAGGACTACGCTGGAGAACGTGAAAGTTACAGAAATTGAACCGTTCATGATGGATATAAAAAATCCTCAATGGGAAAGGCATGATCATCTCGAATACGTTGATTTAACTTACGAGAAGATTATATGGCATTACCTTGATGGCAATCTCATTCATTCTGACACATGGAAAGGGCGGGTTGCATAATGACGTGGGTATATGATGTAAAAACACATACCTTCACCCGTAATGGTGAAAAGTACACCGCTGAATATGCCGGAGCGAATGGATATAAAAACGATAGCTCCCGGGAATGTGTGCGCGGGAAAGGCCCTCTTCCCAGGGGGACCTATACCATTGGCTCCCCTTACAATTCTCCTCACACGGGAAAATACACACTAAACCTTATCCCTAACCTGAGCAATGCAATGTGCGGACGCTCAGCCTTTCGAATACATGGCGCGAGCATGAGGCATCCACTCGACTCATCCGAAGGGTGTATTATAGCCACTATCAGCGTCAGAAAGAGCATTTGGGCGAGTGGTGACAGGGAGCTATGGGTAAAATGAAATATATTGCTATTGTCCTGGCTGTAATGGCTTCTCCTGCCGCTAAATCTATGCAAATGGAGGGGTTTGGTGCGAACTACGACCAGGATGACGCCTCCATTCCTGAATACGCTACTGACAAGGATTTATCGCCTCGCATTATTGTTGGCGACAACATATTTTTCATGGAATACAGCACCCTTGCAGACATAGCGAAAACTACTGATGTAACCATCAACAAAGGAGATCAAGACTCATGGCTTTGCCTGAGCTCCAAAGGCGTGAACTATTGGTTTATTTCAGATAACGAGATGGGGCAAGGTGATTTAACATCCATTGCAGTAGCCAGAAATGCGAGGCCTGAGGGCTGTTATTCTTATTCGGGTGATTTAGGAGTAACAATCAAGGGGGTTCCTTTATTGAATATGACATTGAGAAATATTTCATCCTCGTTTCCTGAAACACCGGATGCCAACAGGTTTAGATATTGCAATGACGCCAGAATCCAGGGTGATGTCACACAGATGAACTGCCTGCAATATCATCTTAAAGACCAGAATGTAGAGGGTGTGATCATTAGTCAGGTGACGTCTGACTGAACCTGCGTATAACTATTAAGTCCAAAACTGCCTGTTCGCAACGCTGAACAGGAGCAATGGAACATGTCAGCGATGTCGTCCTGTTGATCCTGTGAGATCTCCTGACCATCGCGGCTTGTGGTCAGGAGACTGATAGCGCTGACTCTGCCCCGTCTGCCGGTTAGTCGGGTAACCTGCAACAATAAAACCAGTGCATGCGCAGGCCACGCCAGTCAGTTTCCGGCATGGCATCCTGCATCAGCCAGAATGTGATTCGCTGGCTGTGTTCATTTTCCAGTGTCAGTAATACTGCACAAGGCAGCCAGCCCGGATTGCGTACCGTCCGCCAGCGTTGCTGTTGCCAGTACCAGATGCCCTGATTATCGAGCTGTATCGCCCCGCAACGCTGAGAAAATCGCCGCCGAGCCAGCTTCCCTTCCCGCCAGACCAGCAGGAAAGCCAGCAGTTTCAGGGGTGACCATAGTAACGGCCAGGGCGAACAGAGCAGCGCCAGTAACAGCAGAATCTCTGCCCCCCACTGAATCCGCACTGCCCAGCGTGAGGCAATCAGCTCAGAGTGCCACCGGCCCGCGTTGTGCGTTGCGTTCACGAATCAGGTTCACCATCCGTTTCAGCTCAGGGTCAGCCGGTTCGCCGTACTCCATCATCCAGTTAAATAAATCAGGATCATCGGCCCGCAACAGGTTAATAAAGCACTGTTTATCGTGGTCACTGAGCGAATCATATTCATATTTAAAGAACGGCATAATCGCGATATCCAGTTCCAGCATGCCACGGCGGCAGGCCCACTGAACGCGGGATTTATCTTCGATTCCCGGGGAGGTCATGTTCGGCATTATTTATCCTGTGCTGTTAACCGACAGGCAGACAGTTTACCCCGGATAACCTGCCCCTTGCGACTCTCCCCGCTGACCGGCGGTTAAAATTGCGCACTGCGCCGCAGACCGGCGATGGTGAGCTTAAATTCGTCGTCGGTTTCCGGCAAACTCCCCCTCCTTAAGCATTTGTGGTGTGGTTGTGCCCTTTTCAGCTACGCCGCTTTGGTGAATAATGCGCAGATACAGGTCAATTTCGTCACCGGTGCGGGAATACGGTCAACCGCCGATTCTTGCGCACCGGTACTTCAGATTCAGTCACAGGATCTTCTTATGCCCGCAAATACTCTTTCATACCCGGCACCGGCAGACGCCCTGCCACTGACCGTTATCGCACTCGACGACTGGGCACTGGTGACCGCCCGCGGACCTGACAGCACCAGCTATCTGCAGGGTCAGCTTACGCTGGATGTCGCAGCCCTTGAGGAAAATGATCACCGGCTGGCCGCCCATTGTGATGCGAAAGGCAAGATGTGGAGTAGCCTGCGCCTGTTCCATGACCTTGAGGATTACGGCTATCTGCTGCGCCGCCAGGTCCGCGAACAGCAACTGACCGAGCTAAAAAAATATGCGGTATTTTCTAAAGTTACTCTGACTATTGACGACAGCCGTCAACTGACCGGCGTGGCGGGCAGCGGCGCCCGCGAGGCACTTGCCGGGCAATTTGCTCAGTTACCGGACAGTGAGAATCCACGGGTGGTGGCCGGTGAAACCCTGCTGCTGTGGTTGCCGTTACCGGAGGAACGTTTTCTGGTGATTGCCGGTGAACCACAAACCACGGCATTACGTCAGGCATTAAACAGCGCACAGACGGCAGACAGTCAGCAATGGCTGGCGCTGAATATCGCCGCCGGAGAGCCGGTGATTGACAGCGCTGTCAGCGACGAATTTATTCCGCAGGCGACTAATCTGCAGGCTCTGAATGCCATCAGTTTTAAAAAGGGTTGCTACACCGGTCAGGAGATGGTGGCGCGGGCAAAATATCGTGGCGCGAATAAACGCGCCCTCTACTGGCTCTCGGGTCACAGTGAAAAAACTCCGGCCGCCGGAGATTCGTTGGAATTGCAGATGGGCGACAAATGGCGCCGGACCGGCACCGTGCTGGCTGCCGTCAGGCTGAGTAACGGCCAACTGTCACTGCAGGCGGTACTGAATAATGACCTGGAGAGTGACGCGGTTCTGCGTCCGGAAGGGGATGAAGGCGCGGTACTTAACGTGCAACCCCTGCCCTATTCCCTGGCAGAAGCCGACTGAACTTCTGCGGCAGTGTCTGAGTCTGACACTGCCGCGAGCAGGAGTTTATTGCAGGTAAAAGTAAATGGCGCAGAAGTGGCAGACTGCGCCCCCCAGCACAAAGCCGTGCCAGATGGCATGGTTAAACGGAATTCGCCGCGAGACATAAAAAATAACCCCCAGCGAATAGACAATCCCGCCGATGGCCAGTAACCAGACACAGGCGGGCGAGAGCCGGGTCGCCATCTGATAAATCACCACCAGCGATAACCAGCCCATCAGCAGATAGGTGACCAGCGAGACGATTTTAAAGCGGTGAGCAAACCCCAGTTTAAAAATTATCCCCGCCAGCGCCAGTAACCAGATAACCACCATCAGTCCGTAGGCTAACGGAGATTTCAGCCCCACCAGCAAAAACGGGGTGTAGGTGCCAGCAATCAGCAGATATATCGCACAGTGGTCAAATTTCTTCAGCCAGGGTTTCGCCCCCGGAGAGGGAACGGCATGATAGAGTGTGGACGCAAAAAACAGCAGGATCATGCTGCCACCGTACAGGCTGTAACTGGTGATTGCCATTGCACCGGCCTGGGTCTTAATTGCCTTAGTCAGTAACAATACCAACCCGACAATACCGAATACACATCCCAGGGCGTGACTGACACTGTTGGCGACTTCTTCGGCGACGGAGTATCCCTTCGGAAAAAAACGGTGTTTGGTCATCGAATGCTTCCTGAATTATTCCCGGATTCCTGATAAATCACCCACAGCGTAGCGAAGAATATTTTCAGTGTACAGTTGTAAGCCGAAATAAATTTGTGAACGGCTGTAACCGGATTGCCGGACAGAGGGACTGACCAGGCATCCCCCTGTTTCTGTGCAAAATCAATCGGCGCGGGCCGGTTCAGCGGCTGCCGGGTCACTGCTTAACCGTGAGTACAACAGGTCATTGTGCCACTCCCCGTTAAGCCAGAAGCTTTGCCTTAAACAACCTTCTTGCTGAAAACCGCATCGCTCCATCAGGCGTATGCAGGGGCTGTTACCTTCAGTCACCCGGCAGAACAACCGGTGGCCGTAGTGGCCGGAAAAAAATGCCCTGCTCAGCGCATTCAACGACTCACTGCCATAGCCTTTGCCCTGCCCGTCACGGCTGAGAATAAAACCCGCTTCAGCAATCCCGGGCTCGGTCATGCACCAGCCGGTAAGCCCGACCGGCCTGCCCTGTTCAGCCTCGCAAAGTAACAGACAGAGCCAGTGGTTGCTGTGGCGATCCCAGTCAACCAGGCGTTGATTAAAGCGTTCACGGATTTCCGGCTCAGTCAGCGGATCACTGATAAAGCGCATTACCTGTCGGTCCTGGTAGAGCCGGAAAAAGAACGGCCAGTCCTGTGCGGTTAAGCGGCGTCCGGTCAGGCGGGCAGTGTTCAGTTGCTTCATCGATCCTCCCCAATAAAAAACCGCGGTCTGTAAACAGCCGCGGTAGTAACGTTAACCGAATTTTATGACGGCAATAGCCTTACTGTGCCTGATAATCGCTGATCGGTACACAGGAGCAGAACAGATTACGATCGCCATAAACATCATCCAGCCGTTTGACTGTCGGCCAGTATTTATCCTCACTGCCGGCCGGGAAAACGGCCTGTTCACGGGAGTAACTGTGCTGCCAGTCCCCCGTGATTTCCTGCTGGGTATGTGGGGCATTGACCAGCGGGTTATCGTCCGCCGGCCATTCACCCGCGGCCACTTTGTCTATTTCGCTGCGGATCGCCAGCATGGCGGCGATAAACCGGTCAAGTTCCTGCTGACTTTCCGATTCGGTAGGTTCCACCATCAGTGTGCCGGCCACCGGGAATGACATGGTTGGAGCGTGGAAACCATAGTCAATCAGCCGTTTGGCAATATCCATCTCACTGATCCCGGTCTGCTCTTTTAGCGGTCGGATATCCAGAATACATTCATGCGCCACATGTCCGTGCGCGCCGGTATACAGAATCGGGTAAGCATCGCTGAGCCGGCGGGCAATATAGTTAGCATTCAGAATCGCCACCGAGCTGGCCTGGCGCAAACCTTCTGCGCCCATCATCCGGATATACATCCAGCTGATAGGCAAAATAGAGGCGCTGCCAAAAGGTGCCGCCGAAACCGCCCCTTCACGGGTCAGAACGCCGTCCAGTTGTACCACGCTGTGGCCCGGAACAAACGGGGCCAGGTGCGCTTTAACGCCAATCGGTCCCATTCCCGGCCCGCCGCCGCCATGCGGAATACAGAATGTTTTGTGCAGATTAAGGTGCGAAACATCTGCGCCGATAAATCCGGGCGAGGTGAGCCCGACCTGGGCATTCATATTGGCACCGTCCAGATAGACCTGGCCGCCGTGCTGATGAACAATTTCACAGACCTCACCGATAGTGGCCTCATAGACACCGTGGGTCGAGGGGTAAGTGACCATAATACAGGAGAGTTGTTCACCCGCCTGCCCGGCTTTCAGACGCAGATCATCCAGATCAATGTTGCCCTGTTTATCACAGGCCACCACCACCACTTCCATCCCTGCCATTTGTGCCGAGGCAGGATTGGTGCCGTGGGCAGAGGCCGGAATCAGGCAGATATTGCGTTCCGGCTGCTGGCGGCTTTCATGATAACGGCGGATAGCCAGCAAGCCGGCATATTCCCCCTGGGCCCCGGAATTGGGCTGCATACAGAGAGCATCGTAGCCGGTCAGTTGCACCAGCCAGCGTGACAACATATCAATCATCTGCAGGTAACCGGCCGCCTGAGAGGTCGGACAGAAAGGGTGCAACCCTGCAAATTCCGGCCAGGTGATCGGCAGCATTTCTGCAGCGGCATTCAGTTTCATGGTGCAGGAACCGAGCGGGATCATCGCCTGATTCAGGGCCAGATCTTTTTTCTCCAGCCGGTGCAGATAACGCATCATTTCCGTTTCACTGTGATAACGGTTAAACACCGGGTGGCTGAGGATGGCATCAGTACGATATAACGCCTGAGGGATCGAGTGACTTTCTGCCGCCAGTGACTGATCGAGACTTTCAATATCTGCGGGTGCCGTATCACCGGTCAGAATGGTTAGCAGAGTCTGCAGATCCTGACGCACGGTGGTCTCATCCAGCGTGATCCCCACCGCCTGGTGCAGATCTGTGCGCAGGTTAACCTGATGCTCAGCCGCACGTTGTAGTACCGCCGCTTTGTCTTTCACTTCTACCATCAGGGTATCAAACCACTGAAGATTACGGATTTTCATACCCCGTTGCTGCAACGCGGCCGCCAGGATATCGGTCATCCGGTGAATACGTTCAGCAATGGTTTTCAGCCCTTGTGGCCCGTGCCACACCGCATACATTCCGGCAATATTGGCCAGCAACACCTGCGAGGTACAGATGTTAGAGTTGGCTTTTTCACGGCGGATATGTTGTTCACGGGTCTGCATGGCCATTCGCAGCGCCTGATTACCGCTGACATCCCGTGATACCCCGATAATCCGGCCTGGCATGGCACGTTTATGCTCGTCACGGCTGGCGAAGAACGCCGCATGCGGTCCGCCATAGCCCATAGGCACACCAAAACGCTGTGATGACCCAAAGACAATATCCGCGCCCTGAGCGCCCGGTGAGGTCAGTAATACCAGCGCCATAAAATCGGCGGCAACACTGACAATCACCTTGCGTTGTTTTAGCTGAGCGATGATTTCACGGTAGTCATGCAGATGACCGCGGGTACCGCAGTACTGCAGCAGGACGCCAAACAGGTCCTGATGGTCAGCCGCCCGTTCAGCCGCATCAATGATCAGTTCAAAACCAAAGGTTTCGGCACGGGTCCGTACCACATCCAGGGTTTGCGGATGGACATCATCGGCTACAAAGAATTTGTTGGCATTTTTCAGTTTACTGACGCGTTTCGCCATGGCCATCGCTTCGGCCGCCGCAGTCGCCTCATCCAGCAACGAGGCCGAGGCGATATCCATGCCGGTTAAATCCAGGGTCAGTTGTTGAAAGTTAAGCAGTGCTTCCAGCCGGCCCTGAGAAACCTCCGGCTGATAAGGGGTATAGGCGGTGTACCAGCCCGGATTCTCCAGCAGATTTCGCAGGATCACCGGCGGGGTAATGACCGCGCTGTAACCCATCCCTATCCAGGATTTATAACACTTATTTTTTCCGGCAATTGCCTTAAGCTCAGCCAGAGCCTGTTGCTCAGTGACCGCTTCACCTGTCGCCGGCAGTTCCGGCAAACGGATGGACTGCGGAACAATCGCATTAATCAGTGCCGGTAAGCTGTCCGCACCGATGCTTTGTAGCATGGTTTGTTGCTGCTGTTCGGTCGGGCCAATATGGCGGGAGATAAAGTCATTCTGGTTTTCAAGCTGGCTGAGAGTCCGGGTCATCGCTGTGCATCCTGAATCAGGCTGGAATTAATACGGCAGCATCACTGGCGACTGCCGTTTAAGGTCATTCCGGCCACAGACTGTGCAGCCGGGGTCTGGCAGTTATTCGCCAATGGCGGCCTGATAGGCTGCTGCATCCAGCAGGCCATCTTCACCACCGGCAGGTTGCAGTCTGAACAACCAGCCTTCGCTGTAAGGGTCGCTGTTGACCAGCTCCGGGTTTTCTCCTAACGCTTGGTTAACAGCAATCACTTCACCGTTAAGCGGTGCATAGATATCGGATGCGGCTTTGACGGATTCGGCCACCGCACAATCATCCCCCTGTTGCAGTTGCGCGCCCACCTCAGGCAGGTCAACAAACACCATGTCACCCAGCAGTTGCTGGGCATGTTCGGTAATGCCGACCGTTACACTGCCATCCTGTTCAAAACGCACCCACTCGTGACTTTCACGGTATTTAAGTTCAGCCGGGACATTGCTCATTAGGGTTATCTCCTGAAATTATTCTTTATACCAAAGGTTTGCCGGCGCGAACGAACACCGGCCGGGTGACGGTGACCGGCATCTCACGCTGGCGAATTTGTACCACCGCAGTATCAGCGATTGAGGCAGGAACTCTTGCCAGGGCAATACCGCAGCCCAGGGTGGGGGAAAATGAACCGCTGGTGATAATCCCCTGCTGCTGTACACCGTCACTGTCAGTAAACAGCACCGGCAGCTCATTTCGCAATACACCTTTTTCTTTCAGCACCAGCCCGACCAGTTTTTCGTGGCCCTTCCGGCGTTGCTGTTCCAGTGCCTCACGGCCGATAAACTGGCGATCCTCCGGTTGCCAGGCGATAGTCCAGCCCATATTCGCCGCCAGGGGGGACACTGACTCATCCATTTCCTGACCATACAGATTCATGCCGGCTTCCAGCCGCAGGGTATCACGGGCACCGAGCCCGGCCGGTTTCACTCCGGCGTGAAGTAACTTCTGCCAGAAGTCAGCGGCCTGGCTGGCGGGCAGCGCAATTTCATAGCCTGCTTCGCCGGTGTAACCGGTGGTGGCAATAAACAAATCACCACTCTGTACCCCGAAAAACGGTGCCAGCCCTTCGGTTTGCTGACGCTGGCTGTCGGTAAACAGGCTGCGGGCTTTCTGCTGTGCCTGCGGCCCCTGCACCGCTATCAGTGCCAGTTCGCTGCGTTCCTGTAATGTCACCCCAAACCCGCGGGCATGCTCAGTTAACCAGGCCAGGTCTTTTTCCCGGGTGGCAGAGTTGACCACCAGCCGGAAATACTCCTCGCTCAGGAAATAGACAATTAAATCATCAATCACCCCTCCGGAAGCATTCAGCATCGCGCTGTATAAGGCTTTGCCCGGAACGGTCAGTTTGGCGACATCATTCGCCAGCAGATAGCGCAGGAACTCGCGGCTGCGCGGCCCGGTGATATCCACGATGGTCATATGTGAAACATCGAACATTCCGGCATCGTGGCGGACGGCCTGATGTTCATCAATCTGAGAACCGTAATGCAGAGGCATCATCCAGCCGTGAAAATCCACCATTCTGGCCCCGCAGGCCTGATGCTGTTCAAACAAAGGTGTGTGCTGAGTCATAACTGTCCCGTTGATAAGTAAGGGTTTACCCTGAGCCGTCAGGCCGCCACGATACGCTGTCGCAACGCAAACGTTATCCTTAGCAAAAACTTACCACTGAAAGGCAAAATTAACTATAAGCAAAATAATGGCGAAACAGGGGTACGCACTATAATGGTGCGAAAATGATTACAGATAAAAACATCACAATATAATAAAATGGCAGTTTAAAACTCCAGAATACTGAGCTTTGCTCAGCATATTCGCAGAGTATCGGTAGGGGTTAATGTTAAGACAGGATGCCATTCCCACCACTTCGGATTAGAAAAAGTAAGGCAAAGAACAGCGTCAAATTAGAATAAATCAAACGAGGATCCATTACGGTGCAATCAAGGCTGAGCAGTGCTGAGTCTCCACCCGGCAATCACACTGAGATCATGCAGACAGGAGGTTTTATTAAGGCCGTATCTGAGAAAAACAGGTAAATCGGGCCCGATATAATTCAGGCTTAATGAACGGTGGCTTACCGCTGAAGTGATATACAAAACCTGAGAGCCAATGATTAAATATGACCCGACGTTGTCCGGAATTTTTGTGTATAGTTGCTGCAAAGTGGTATCTGCATTTTAAGGATGGAAGGTGGATTGCGATGAAAGTGAGTGATGCTACGCTACTCAGGTCAGGGTTTAGTCATGCAGACCTGGAAAAACTGAAAAACAATATTGCTCATTACGGCGGATCGCTGGATTCCGTGACCCATGATCTGGCTAACCGCTTTAATGCCTCAAAGTGGATAACTATCGCTGCTTTTACCCTGCTTGCTTTCACACTGATGCTGGCATCTGTAGCTACCCGCATCACGCTTGCGACCACACTGGCGGTTGTATTAACTTTTATATGGTATTTAACGCCAGCGAAACTGGCATATAAGTCATGGCGCTTTCGCAGGTTAATCACTCATTCGAAGCCGTATCATTAATCGACATAAGGTCAAATATGATCTTAGCTTTAACACCATAACCGACAATTTTCATTGTAAGTTTTGGACGGCTTAGGGTGCTGACTTTCCGGTAATCATCGGCGGGCAGATATCGAAATAAACGCCATGTCCCGGGGCGTCTGAACAGACCGAATATGCTACAGGCATTTGCAACCAGCGAGACTGATTTATATAGCCCGAGCCCACTATGACGGCTAAATCCCATAAATTCAGCGGTGGACATAGTTGCATCAGCAACCAAACCCTCTGAGGTTTGATTATCCATTGCATAATGGGCAACTTCTTTACTTATGCCATTCGCGCCGCGGCATAGAGAATAACTAATCTTTATTTATCCGACAAAACTGCCAGCATTTAAATGAGATGACTGGCGGTTGAGAAAACCCAATGATAAATACTGCAACAAGTAACGATATACCACCACCAAAAATATATCCGGAGTCATCAATCTTCAAAAAACAAAGAAACAAAAAACAGGCAACACAACAACAGAAAACCCACAGGAAAATTTTAAACCTTCTGGCTAACTCTGTGATAACTTCCTTAAACGTACCGCCAAAGTTATCGATATTATTCTGTAGTTTCTGTAACTCCTTCACCGTGAAACCCGCAGCCAGAAGGCGATCTTTACTGTAATCCCTGGTCATCTCATCAAATTCCTTTTCTAATCTGCCTGACAATACCCCAGTAAACGAACCACCGTTGATACAAACGAGATAGCATTGAACATATAATATCAGGTGTGATGCCTACTTGAATATCTTTTAGCTATAAACCCAAAGCATATCAATAGATAGCATTCCATGTTCTTTCGCGCGCACAGGATATTGTCGGAAGCGACCATGAGTAACTAATTTCTCTAATTTTTTGATTAAGACCTGACAACCAGCCCGGGAATTATCAGCATAGTAGTCTAATGCGAATAATTCCGGAGGGTCGGGATCGTCAATAGCTGTATTTCCAGTGGTGATGTCTATCTTGCAAATTGTACCAGAATATTTTTTCAGTTCCGTCTGAGTAAACATACCATTAATCTGTTTTTGAACCTGATTACGATAAATTTCAACAGCAGAAAAAATTACCGGTAAATACGAATTTTCAACAGTCTTGTCACCTGATTTTTTGCTGGTAAGGTAATCCTTAATTTCCGCAGTAGAGTCAGTACTGCGTTGCCAGCCTGGAGGGGCAAGGAATACTTCAATAGCGGCAGTTGCATTACCGAATGATAACAATGCAGCTATTCCAGCAACAATAAATTTGACCATTTAAAATATATTCCCGTGATTGACTATTTACCTGATTAATATTTTAACAAATATTAATCGATTTCTTGAATATATCATTATCCTTGTGCTGCCTGTAATAACTGCGCAGCTGTGTCTTTATTTCTCGCATCTCCATTCTGATTCAAATCACGATGGCTTTCTGCTGCTGCTGCTTTCCAGTCTTTGTTATTAACTGCGGCATTAAATTTTGTAAATTTTTTTGATAACGTGGTGATACCCAAATTAAAAGCCATGTCTACCAGGGCAACTTTAGCGTGTTCAGGAAAACTGTCATAACCAGAATATAGCCCGCGCAAACCCTTTTGGGCAGTCTCCACATCTGAAATACATGCGTTTACGATAGCCTCATCAGTAAGGTGCATATTTGGAACAGCCTTTGAATCATTCTTATATGCATTCCAAGCCCCCATAATTTCACCATCCGACACACCCACCTCTTTAGTTATATCATCACCATGCGCATGAAAGCTATGAGTCCTGGTAAACGGTAATGCAGCAGCCATTTCAGGTGTAGAAAGCTTGTGACCGATACCTACAGTAATATTCCCTTTGTCATCTTTATACATGCGATTTTTATATCCTTCGTGATTTTTCAAATTATTCACGCACATAGCCATATACACACCACTGTAACTTTTTGTTGATTTAATTGTTACTGTGGAGTTATCTACCTTATTATTATTGCCACCACCATTACCACTACTGGTTGACCCGCTACTACCATTACCATAGGGATCACTTTCACCCATATGACCAAAACCGCCGACAGTACCACTATTTAAATCGCTCATAAACAAACCCTCATTGACTAAACAGGTTAATAAAATTAATTGACGAAATAGATTAATAAAGCTTACTCAATAAAAGTTTGCAAGAAGAAGAATTTTAATGCTAGCTCGGCATAATATTACTGTCAATAAGGCCATTATCAAATAACTCAAAACCCCTTTAATTAATATTCATTCGAGATGATTTATTTATATTAATCTATATAAAACAGAGTGTAAGAGAATTGTAAATATTATTGATTTAAAATTCGTTCAGCGTACTTCTAAGGGATAGTCTGATGCGTATATATTAGAAAAAGGGAGGCATTTACCTCCCCCTATCAGTTTGGTTAATCCTCGTAATAGTTCTTAGGTTCTGTTTCAGCTACTACGTTTGTTATCTCAAAACCTTCAGGTATAAAACTCCATAAACCGTTGTGTCACTACTGACATTTCCTTCGACCTCAAACGAAGCACCGGAAAAAGCATGGTCAAACGATTACTCCCTCTGGTATTCAAACCAGGCTTCCAACTCAGGAACCCCTTACAACTCGACGTAAACTGTCCCTATTATCATCAAATTCTCAACGGAAAAATCATATGCATTGGTTATTGCAGCATGGGCTGATAATTTATCATCAGCAGGCACCAGAAAAGCGGCGTAAGGTTGACTCGTATCCCCGCTGCCGTATTCGTCATAACAAGGATCCATTACTCAACATTCAGCGGCTAAGTAAATCCATCAGTAACCGGAACAGCCGTTGGTCATCGACTCCGGTAATCACTTTCACGTTGGGCTGACGTCCGGCCAGATGCCGTTCACTGACAAAACCGACACTTCGCCCGTAGTTAATGCCGGGGGTACAGTCGACACTCACCCATGCCGGAATCCCCGTAAAACAGTCAGGATCTAACAGTCCGGCGATCACACAGGGATCATGCAGACAAGGATCGGCTGCGCCGTAATCTGCCAGCATTACGGCTGCCAGCTGACATGACGCTGAATCCGATTGCCGCAACGCTTCGATGCGCGGTGCGGTTAACAGCGCCTTTGAGGTCACATCCAGTCCGAACAGGGTCAGTGGCACTCCGGCCGCCAGTACCACTTCGGCGGCATGGGGATCGCAGGCAAAATTAAACTCAGCCGCCGGGGTAGTATTCCCCGGACAGAATACCGCCCCGCCCATCACGACTATCTGTTTTATTTGCGGGGCTATTTCCGGTGCCTTAATCAGAGCCAGGGCAATGTTGGTCATTGGGCCGAGCACGCAGAGTGTAATCTCACCAGCTGCCGCCAGCACGGTGTCGATAATAAAATCGACAGCATGTTGTTGTGCGGGACGTAGCTCCGATTCAGGCAGGCCACTGTTGCCCAGTCCATCTGCGCCGTGTACTGACGAGAGGCGGGCGGGTCCCGGAAAAATCGCCCTCGAACATCCGGCAAACACCGGGATATCTTCCCGCTGCAGGAAAGAAAGAATACGTAATGCATTGCGGGTGACCGCCGGCAAAGGCAGATTACCGGCTACCGTAGTAATTCCGCACACCTCAAGCTGCTCACCCGCGGCCAGTGCCATCATTAATGCCACAGCATCATCAACACCCGGGTCACAATCGATAATTATCTTTTCCATACCCTCTCCTGCCCTGCGGATATCGTTCCGCAGAGCCTGTCGTGATAGGTCGCTTATTTGAGTAACTGATTGGTGTAGTATTTATCGGCCGGTAACACCGTCTTAATCTGACCGGTCGCCTGCAAAGCTTTGGCAATCGGCAACCAGTTGTCATCATTCTGCATCATGTAACCCTGCGGCCCTTTCATATCCGGTGAGATAATTTTCCAGGCTTTGGTGCTCAGAGCCACTGAACCACTGTCCGGATAGGCTTTATGCAACAGTTCTGCGGCATCATCCGGATGAGCAGCTGCCCATTCGGTGGCTTTAATCGTGGCCTGCATCCATTTCTTCGCTACATCACCATGTTGCTGCAGATAGCGGGTCGAGGCGGTATAAGCCCATACCGGGACATCCGGCACTCCGGCATCTTTACCCACCAGCTGTCCCGGAGTCTTGTTTTGTGACAGTTCCACATCCGGAATCAGGAAGTTATTGGTATTGGTGGCAATATCCACTTTACCGGCCAGCAGCAACGGCACATCACTGTCCTGGGCAATAATAAATTTCACATCACTTTCCTGAAGTCCTGCCGCTTTCAGCACAAACGGCATCATCGCTTTACTCCAGGAATCGGTATAGATCGCGATCGATTTACCTTTCAGATCTTTCAGTGACACCGGTACTCCGGGGCGGGTAAACAGCCCCCAGTTATTATGCTGGGCATAAAGACCCACCGCGATCACCGGCAGCCCCTGATCGGCCGCAAACACCACATCTGTGGTGGCATTCAGACCAACATCGGCCTGGCCCAGCGCCAGCATCCGGGCGGTGGTTTGCGAATCTGGCGGGAATATGACTTTCACGTCCAACCCCGCCTGCTGGTAGAAACCTTTTTCCTGCCCGACCACAATCGGGATCAATTCGTGATCCGCGCCGGCCCAGTCATAAACAAAGCGGATCGGAGTCAGAGTTTCGGCATGCGCAAAGCCCGCCGAAACACCGGACAGTAATGCACTGAGAATGGCGGTACGAATAATAGCTGCTTTCACTGTGTCTACCTCTGTCGGGATAATAGGTTACGGTGAGTTTCACCGGGCTTAACGTAAATAACGCGGGGCTTTGGTCCGGCTACGCCACGGGGTAGCTATCCTTTCCAGGCCCAGTACAATCAAAAACGAACCCACGCCAATCGATGTCAGCAGGATCATCGCCGCATATACTCCGGCGGTATCCATTCGTGCATTGGCGCTGAGCAGATATGTTCCCAGCCCCTGTTGAGCCGAGGCCGTCCATTCACCGATCACCGCGCCCGTTACCGCATAGGTCGCCCCAATTTTAAGACCGGAGAACAACGGACCGACGCAGGCCGGCAGTTTGACCAGCATAAATACCCGCAGTGGTTTGCCTCCCATCAGTCTGGCCAGGTTCAGCATATCGCGGTCGATTCCCGCCAGCCCGTCCAGCACATTGACCACCACCGGGAAAAAGACAATCCAGGCCACGATAATCAGCTTAGGCAGCAGACCGAAACCAAAAATAATCACCAACGGAGCGGCAATTGCGACAATCGGCACTGCCTGGGAAACGATTAACGCCGGCATGACCAGTCGCTGAACCAGTGGAATTTGCCCCATCAGTAATGCCAGTACAAAGCCCGCCACCGCGCCAAGCAGATACCCCATGGCGGTTTCAGATAATGTCTGCCAGGTCAGTAACTGCAGGCGCTGTCCATTTTCCACCAGGGTCCGGAAGGCGGTTAGCGGAGAAGGAATCACATACTGTGGCAGCCCGGAAACCCAGATCACCAACTGCCACAGCACGATAATCATCACCAGCGAAATCAGCCAGACCAGCACCGCCCGCCAGGGATGTTGCTGAGTATTATTCATGGCGCCCTCCGTTTTGTTTCTCATCGTGATACAGGCGGCTCATGATTTGCCGTTTAAGCTGCACAAACGTCTCGCCGGTCAGATCTTCCAGGGTGCGGGGCCTTGGCAGTTGCACCGTCAGAATTTCGGCAATCCTTCCCGGTCGTGGGGTCATCACCACAATCCGATCCGCCAGGAAAATGGCTTCATCCACATCGTGGGTGACAAACAGCACCGTGCGGTTCAGGTCACGCCAGATTTGTAATAACCACTCCTGCATACTGAATCTGGTCTGGGCATCCAGAGCACCGAAGGGTTCGTCCAGCAGCATCACTTCTTTGCCGGCGGCGACGGTACGCATCATCGCTACCCGCTGGCGCATTCCGCCCGACAACGCATGGGGATAATGGTCGAGAAAATCCCCCAGCCCGTAACGGGTCGCCAGTTCCTCAGCCTGATGGCGATCGGCCGCACTCACTCCACGGGTCAACGCGGCGGCCAGGGTGATGTTGCCGCGCACGGTACGCCACGGCAGCATCAGATCTTTTTGCAGCATATAGCCGACCTGGCCTGGCTTATTCGTGACCTCTTTTCCTTCCAGCATAATCCGTCCTTCACTGGACGGCAGCAGCCCGGATACCACGTTAAACAGGGTGCTTTTGCCGCAGCCTGAGGCGCCAAGAATGCAGATAAACTCGCCTTCCCGGACCTGCAGGCTGACATTACTCAGCGCGGTGACATCGCCGTAACGCACGGTGAGATTATTAATTTCCAGCCGGATCGGTCGTGAATCTCCCGGATCCGCCGCAGGCGGCAGATCTGTGGTCAGTACAGACATAGAATCTCCCTGTCAGGATAGTGTTAGTTAAGCGCAGAAGACAGGATGAGTTGTACACCCCGGGAAAGCATCTGTTCGCGGGCGGCAGCCAGTGAACCCTGTATATCGATAGCTTTACAGGCATCCTCAATCACCGACGTCGTAAAGCCCGCCAGACTGGCATCGATGGCTGTCATCGAGACGCAAAAATCGGTTGCCAGTCCTACGATATACAGTGTGTGGATATCCCGGGCACGTAAGTAAGCCGCGAGTCCGGTGGTGGTTTGCCGGTCAGCTTCAGTAAATGCCGAATAGCTGTCGATATGAGAATGGCAACCTTTGCGGATAATCAGCTGTGCATGAGGGACCTGCAAACCGGCATGCAGAGCAGCATCTTCACTGCCTTGTACCGCATGAACCGGCCAGAGAATTTGCGGACCGTAGGGAGTATCGATAAATTCACCCGCTTGTTTCCCCGAATGATTCGCCGCGAAGGAGATATGGCCGGCCGGATGCCAGTCCTGAGTCAGGATAACGTTGGAGAAGCGGCTTGCCAGCCGGTTGATTAGCGGGATGATGGTTTCACCGCCGTCGACGGCCAGCGTCCCTCCGGTTACAAAGCAATTCTGTACATCGACAATAATTAACGCGCTGTGCTGGTCATTCGCCGGCACAGTGGTCGCTGATGACTGCATAACATTATCCCCGTCATTATAATAATCGCTGTCGCAAAACACCGGCGCCGGACGAAGGCAACCGGCGTTCAGATTATGACCAGCGCTAACCGCAATGCCCGATTATAGGTCATATTTCAGATACTTAAAGCACTATATTCCCTGTGAAATTTTTACCATAATAGGAGTTTCTTATCCGGCGGGGAGACATTTACCAGAAGCAAAAAACCGGTGAACCGCTTAGCCTCTGTGATGACTCACTGAACAGGGGGAGATTATCTTATTGTGGCCCGCAGGAATGCGGGCCGGATTGCAAAGTTAACTATTTTTCAGCCAGTCAGGCAGATCATGCAGACCCATCGCCTGTTTCAGTAACTGAGGCTTCACCCCGGGTAAGGTATCCGCCAGTTTCAGGCCAATATCCCGCAGCAGTTTACGGGCCGGATTGCTACCGGCAAACAGATCACGAAAGCCCTGCATCGAAGCCAGCATCAGGGCCGCACTGTGTTTCCGGCTGCGCTCATAGCGACGCAGATACAGGTGCTGACCAATGTCTTTCCCTTGTTGCTGCAAGCGGCGAATTTCACCTATCAGTTCAGCCGCATCCATAAACCCGAGGTTCACGCCCTGCCCCGCCAGCGGATGGATGGTATGGGCGGCATCACCCACCAGAGCCAGCCGGTGGGCGGCAAACTGGCGTGCATAGCGGGCCGTCAGCGGAAAGGTTTTACGATCGCTTTCCAGCTGGCAGCGACCCAGTTTCATGTCAAAGGCTACCGCCAGTTGCTGATTAAACTGATCTTCGGACATCCCCTGCGCACGGCTGGCCTGCTGTGGATCGCAGGACCAGACGATGGAACTGAGGTGCGGGTCCTGTAATGGCAGAAACGCCAGAATACCTTCCGGATAAAAAATCTGCCGCGCGACCGACCCGTGGGGCTGTTCGGTGCGGATATTGGCGACCAGCGCATGATGCTGGTAGTCCCGGAATACCAGAGGGATATCGGCTTTGTCACGTAGCCAGGAGTTGGCACCGTCGGCAGCCACCAATAATCTGGCGGTTAACATCGTGCCGTCCTGCAGGGTAACAAAGGCTTCGTTATCGCCGAAGGCTACCTGTTGTAACTGAGCGGGCGCTATCAGTTGGATGTCGCTGCACTGACTGGCACGTTGCCAGAGTGCATGGTGGATCACCTGATTTTCAACAATATGTCCCAGGCTGGCGATGCCCTGGGGGCGTTCATCAAAACGGATATGACCAAAGCTGTCTTTTTCCCAGACTTCCATCCCGTGGTAGGCACTGGCCCGCATCGCCAGAATATCCTGCCATACGCCGAGATGGCTGAGCAGTCTTTCGCTGGCGAGGTTAATTGCCGACACGCGGATGGCAGGTGCAGCCTGCATATCAGGAGCACGGGGAGGTGTTTGTTCCAGCACCGCCACCTTCAGCCCACTCCCCTGTAGCCCACAGGCAACGGCCAGTCCGACCATACCGCCTCCGGCAATCACAACATCAAAGCTTTGCATCACTGTTCTCTCATTAACGTTTTACCCAGCCCAGAGTGCGCCCGGCCAGTGGATGTTTAAGCCACGGCAATTTACCCATGACACTTAAACCGGCATTTCGGCCGATAATTAACGGCAGGTCCTGATTAGAGAATAACCTGACCAGTCCGTCGGTAATGGCGACCGTTTTCTGTCTGTCCGGCAGGCGACGCTGCCGGTACTGTTCCAGCACCGAATAACTGCCAGTATCCTGCCCTTCCGTATGGGCCTGCGCAACGGTTTCGGCCAGGGTCATCACATCGCGCAGCCCGAGATTAAATCCCTGTCCGGCAATAGGATGCAGTGTTTGTGCGGCATTTCCCACCAGCGCCAGACGGTGGCGGGTGATCTCCGTCGCTTGCTGTAACGCCAGAGGATAGTAATCGCGTTTGCCACAGTGCAGAAAACGCCCCTGACGCCAGCCAAAGGCCTGTTGCAGCTGGTCGAGAAACTGCTGGTCACTCCACTGGTGAACCTGTTCACGCAGTTCTGCCGGCAGGCTCCAGACCAGCGAAAAACGATTTCCGGACATCGGCAGCAGTGCCAGTGGCCCGTCGGTGGTGAAGCGTTCATAGGCCCTGCCGCGTGGGGGCTCACTGGTGGTCACATTGGCGATAACTGCCAGTTGCCGGTAGTCCTCTCTCTGCCAGTGAACACCACATCCTGCCGCCAGCGAGGAACCCGAACCATTTGCCATCACCAGCAGACTGCCGCTGAGTTGCTGACCATCATTCAGGCTGACTGTCACCTGCTCTGCTGTTCGATGCACCTCTGTAACCTGTGCAGGGCAAATCACCGTGACACCGCGGGCTTTTTTTAGCCGCTCAAACAAACGCTGACCGGCTTCGTGCAGTTCAATCACATTACCCAGCGCTGGCACCCCGTATTCACGGTGACTGATGCCGACATAGCCTGGATGCCCGCGATCACTGACATGAATATCGGTAATCGCTGTCGCGCAGTCGCTCAGTGAAGGCCAGACACCAATATTCTGCAACTGCTGACAAGTGCCAGCCGCCAGAGCGATGGCCCTGCCGTCAAAACCGGGATGACCACGTTCACCCGGTGTGGTCGCTTCAATCAGAGTGACAGGAAGTTTTCCATTCGTCAGGTGAGAAACGGCCAGTGCCAGGGTCGCACCGGTCATCCCTCCCCCTGCAATTATCATGCTCATGCTGGCGTATTTTATCCGTTACTGGTGTGACTTTCTGGCCGCAGCCATCAGTGCCTCGATATCATCTGCTGTTTTTACTACAGTATCGGTCAGGTTTTCATGACCGTGCTCAGTAATCAGGATATCGTCTTCAATTCTTATACCAATCCCGCGATATTGTGCAGGAACATCAGCATCCGGCGCAATGTAAAGCCCTGGCTCCACGGTCAGTACCATGCCTGGCTCCAGCAGCCGTTCACGGGAAGGTGAACCATAGTCGCCCACATCATGCACATCCAGCCCCATCCAGTGACCCAGTCCGTGCATATAAAACTGCCGGTGAGCGTTTTCAGCAATCAGGGTATCCACATCCCCCTGCATCACGCCCAGTTCAACCAGCCCGCTGACCATGATGCGGATCACCTGGTCATTCACTTCGCGGATGCTGACGCCCGGCCGGTAGACCGATAAGGCATGTTCCAGCGAGGCCAGCACGATGTCATAAATCTGCCGTTGTGCCGGGCTGAAACGTCCGTTAACCGGAAACGTCCGGGTGATATCGCCGGCATAGCCATAGAGTTCGCATCCGGCATCAATCAGGACCAGATCACCATCGCGCAACTCGCTCTCATTTTCGGTGTAGTGCAGAATACAGCCATTTTCACCGCCACCCACAATGGTGTTATAGGAAGCAAACCGCGAACCGTGGCGGCTGAACTCATGCAGGATTTCGCCTTCCAGCTGATATTCAAACATCCCGGGGCGGCAGCGTTCCATGGCACGCTGATGTGCCAGTGCCGAAATTTTGCCGGTTTTGCGCAGGATAGCTATCTCTTCGGCATCTTTAAATAACCGCATTTCATGCACCCACGGCCGCCAGTCAGTGACGGTCGCCGGGGCCTGCAAATTTTGACGACTGCCATTGCGTAAGGTCTCCAGCGCGGAAGAGAGCTTCTGGTCGGCAAACGGATACTCACCCGGCGCGTGATAAACAACATCCAGCCCATTGAGCAGTTGCGAGAGTTGCTGGTCCACATCGTCCCAGGGTAACGCCTTATCCACCCCCAGCTTTTCCGGGGCCGCTTGTTGCCCCAGACGACGGCCAAACCAGATTTCAGCATTCAGGTCACGGACGCGGTTAAACAGTACACTGTGATTATGATTTTCATCGCTTTTAATCAATACCAGCAACGCTTCTGGTTCGTTAAATCCGGTGAAGTACCAGAAATCACTGTTCTGACGAAACAGATACCCGGTGTCACGGCTGCGGGTGACTTCCGGAGCGGCAAAGATTAATGCGGCACTGCCGGGCACCATTTTGGCCAGCAAAGACTGGCGGCGTTGTAGATAATTTTCCAGAGTAATCATAATCAGGCTCCCTGTTTACCCGGCGCTCAGGCACGGAAATTGATTAATGTAACGTAGGTTTCTGTACTTCTGGTGCTGTCGGTTGTGGCCGGTTAAAGGTTTCATAGCACAGTACCGCCGCAACCCTGACGTACTCCACCACTTCTTCCAGTGACTGCTCCAGTTCTTCCTGATCTTCATCTTCATCGTACCCCAGTTGAGCAATGGTACGCAGATCGTCAATGGCTTCGCCGGTTTCGCCGGTGACTTTATCCAGTTTTGGCTGAGTCACGCCCAGTCCCAACAGGAAGTGATTTACCCAGCCGGCCAGGGCATCCGCACGTTCGAATACGCTGGTTTTACTGTCATCGGGCATTAACAGACGGAACATAAAGCCGTCATCTTCCAGCGTTTGCTGAACAGAGTCATGCAACTGCTGCAATGGCTGAGACAGAGTCTGGGAGAAAGCCATACCGTCGTTCGCCAGGTCATGGACCAGGGTTTTCCAGCTGTGATCCTGATTGCCACCACAGATTATACCGCTGATCAGACCGTGCATCTCCGACGCGGTCATACCTACGCCCTGCAACGACAAGGTGGCCGATAAGGCTTCAAAAGAAGGTAGTGCGTTCTGTAAGGACATAGTTAATCATCAATGTTGGAGAGTTAAGTTCATGGTATGCTACCACTAGCAGCCTGAAGGATTCCAGAAAAGGGGTTGTAAGTTATTATTCAGGCCTATATAGTGGCCCCCGTTCCCCGATATAAAGCATCGGAAGCGGGTAATGTAATCAGTCAGGAAGGTGGCATGTCTGCGCAACCAGTAGATATTCAGATATTTGGTCGTTCGTTAAGAGTCAATTGTCCGCCGGAACAGCAGGAAGCGTTAACTGCGGCAGCAGCTGACCTTGACCAGCGCTTACAGGACCTGAAAGTCCGAACCCGGGTAAACAACACCGAACAGTTGGTGTTTATCGCTGCGTTAAACATTTGTCATGAGTTAGCGCAGGAAAAGAACAAGACCCGTGATTATGCATCGAATATGGAACAACGTATTCGTATGTTACAGCAGACTATTGAACAGGCATTAGTCGAGCAGGGTCGGATCACTGATCGTCAGGGTCCAAAATTCGAATAACACTTCATGAATCCTGTGCTAAACTAATCATGAAGTAAATATTCTCTGGGATGTTTGTGAACGGGCCAGTCCCCTGAGCCGATATTTCATACCAAACAGAATATGGCGCTTCATTAACTGTGAGCATGCCCGGTTCGTCCGGGAAGCCTGATGATAATGACGACATGTTCACCTTGAACCAAGGGTTCAAGGGTTACAGCCTGTAGCGGCATCCCGGAGATCTCCCTTTCTGTAGTTCGGTTTCTAATTTCCCCTCTGTCGTATTAATGTCGTACTGATACAGTACTGATCTGACTCTGAAGTCGTTACCCTGTCCTCTTGAGGGCGTCCCCCTGGCACTTAATGGTTCTGGTTATTACAGCCGTTTCTGCCGGCGGCAGGTGCTTATGATTCCTGAGCGCGGCCCCGGGTCTGAAGCGAATGCATTGCCCCACACAGGCTGACCATTCTGCCCGCTGCTTACTCTGTGTTAGAGTGACTGACCTGCTCAATTATCATGGACAGCATCGTGGAAACCACCTCTGACAACCAACGTCAGCAGATTCGTAGCGAAATCCGCCGCCGCCGCAGAGCGCTGAGTGGTGCAGAGCAACAGCTGGCAGCACAACAGGCAGCGCAACAGGCGGTCAGTTTTCTGCCTGTCAGTCAGGCAAAAAAAATCGCCCTGTTCCTGTCGGTAGATGGTGAACTGGATACCCGCCCGCTGATCGAATTATTGTGGCAGAGGGGCCAGCAGGTTTACCTGCCGGTGCTGCATCCCTTCTCTGCCGGTAATTTGCTGTTTATCCGTTATCAGCCGGAAACGCTGCTCCGCCCTAACCGGCTACGAATCCCTGAACCCGGGTTAGATATCCGTCAGATGGCCACTCTGGATGAGCTGGATGTTATTCTGGTGCCACTGGTGGCGTTTGATGCCCAAGGGCAACGGCTGGGGATGGGAGGCGGATATTACGACCGGACACTCCAGCGCTGGCAGCAACATGGCTGTCTGCCGGTCGGATTTGCCCATCACTGTCAACAGGTCGGCGAGTTACCGGTCGCAGACTGGGATATCCCGCTGCCGGCACTGATTACCCCGGACAGAGTCTGGCAATGGCCACCGCCCGTACCGGCCAGTGACTCACCGATAAACTAAAGACAGAGCAGGGATCAGAGAGCCGCTTAGTGCGATATGAGCAGCCAGTGGAATCTGCTCATCTGTACGCCGCAGACAAAAAAGGGAAAAGCCAGGCTTTTCCCTTTTCATCACGGCGAGAAACTGCTCCCCGGGGTGGTCAGTCACTGGTTAGTACAGCAGACGGGCGCGCAGTGTCCCCTGAATACCTTTCATCGCTTCCAGCGCTTTATCAGCAATTTCCTGTGGTGCATCAATATCGATAACCACATAGCCCATAAACGGGGTAGTTTGCAGGTACTGGCCGACAATGTTGATCCCCTGGTCCGCAAAGATCTGGTTAATGGCAGTCAGTACACCCGGACGGTTTTCATGAATATGCAGCAAACGGCTGGCGCTGGCAGCATGGGCTGGCAGGGAGACTTCCGGGAAGTTCACTGCTGACAGGGTAGAACCGTTGTCAGAGTATTTGATTAACTTACCAGAGACTTCAAGACCGATATTTTCCTGAGCTTCTTCGGTCGATCCACCGATATGCGGCGTCAGGATCACGTTATCAAACTCACACAGCGGAGAGATAAACGGATCGTTGTTAGACGCAGGTTCCACCGGATAAACGTCGATGGCTGCACCGCCAACATGTTTGCTGGCCAGAGCGTCACACAGCGCAGGAATATCGATAACAGTTCCGCGTGAGGCATTGATCAGCAGTCCGCCTTTTTTCATCGCGGCCAGCTCTTCAGCACCGATCATATTCTGCGTGTTCGGTGTTTCAGGAACATGCAGAGTGACCACATCGCTCATCGCCAGCAGGTCGTGCATTTTTTTCACCTGGGTGGCATTCCCCAGCGGGAGCTTATCTTCCACATCATAAAAGAACACATGCATGCCCAGGCTTTCCGCCAGTACACCCAGTTGCATCCCGATGTGGCCGTAACCAATAATCCCCAGTTTCTTACCACGGGCTTCGAAGGAACCCTTGGCATTTTTGTTCCAGATTCCACGGTGCGCTTTGGCATTGGCTTCAGGAATGCCACGCAGTAACAGTAGCAGTTCACCGATCACCAGTTCTGCCACCGAACGGGTGTTAGAGAAAGGTGCATTAAATACCGGGATACCACGTTTACCGGCTGCATCCAGGTCAACCTGGTTGGTGCCGATACAGAAACAACCGACAGCGACCAGTTTTTCGGCGGCAGCGAAAACTTCTTCAGTCAACTGGGAACGGGAACGGATACCGATAAAGTGCGCATCACGAATCGACTCTTTCAGAGCGTCTGTATCCAGCGCGCCTTTGTGGAATTCGATGTTGGTGTAGCCTGCTGCGCGTAAATTATCCAGTGCTGTCTGATGAACACCTTCCACCAGCAGGAACTTAATTTTATCTTTCTCGAGTGATACCTTTGCCATTGCCCGACCTTATGGTTAACGATAATGAGAGGAATATAAGAATTTCTTCTGTCAACATAACAAATATTACGCTACGGGCAATAGAAACCGATTGCCCTGAAAGCATGCCCGGCAGCGGGCTACAGCAGATTGCGGGGAAAAGCAGATCCTGAACGCTACCGGGAAGCAGATTTTATCAGCCGTTGACTAAACTGTGATATAAATCACTAAAATCTGCGATAAAAAAAAGACGACAGTTAGTCGTCTTTGGTCAGTGTAATCACTCCGTGATCGGTACCAATTAATGCCACATCAGCCCCTCTGGCGGCGAACAGTCCGACTGTCACCACACCCGGCAGCGCATTAATCATAATCTCCAGTTCCCGTGGATTCACGATACTCAGATTATGAACATCCAGAATAATATTACCGTTATCGGTCAACACATTCTGACGGTACTCCGGTAAGCCCCCCATTTTAACTAACTGACGGGCCACGTAAGACCTTGCCATGGGAATGACTTCAACCGGCAGGGGGAAGCGCCCCAGCACATCGACCTGCTTGCTTTCATCGGCAATGCAGATAAATTTATCCGCCACTGCCGCAATAATCTTTTCGCGGGTCAGTGCCGCCCCGCCTCCTTTGATCATTTGCATCTGCGGGTTGATTTCATCCGCACCGTCGACATACACCGACAAACGATCGATAGTGTTCAGATCAAACACCTGAATACCATAGCTGAGTAATTTCTCTGTCGAGGCATCGGAGCTGGATACCGCACCTTCGATGTCATTTTTTATTGTCGCTAATGCATCAATAAAATGGGCTGCCGTGCTACCGGTACCTACACCAACCACTGACCCCGGCTGTACAAACCTGAGTGCTGCCCAGCCTACCGCTTTTTTAAGTTCATCCCGGCTCATGATATGTTTAAACCTGTACGCTCTGTTCGTTGGCGTAGTATAAAACAAGCAGCAGGAAAAATAATTAATGTTGCGGGCAGATTGCGTGGATTGTATTGCAGACCGCAATTTTTTTCTGACAATGCGGCGTACAGCACAAAGCAAACACTATAATGCAGGATACGTCCTCCCTGAAGCAGAGAGCAAAACTATGAAACGCCCGGATTACCGAACCCTTCAGGCTCTGGATGCAGTTATTCGCGAGCGCGGATTTGAACGTGCCGCACAAAAACTTTGTATTACCCAGTCTGCAGTCTCGCAGAGAATTAAACAGCTTGAGAATCTGTTTGGTCAGCCGCTGCTGGTACGGACTGTACCGCCGCGTCCGACCGAGCAGGGTCAGAAATTACTGGCATTGTTGCATCAGGTTGAAATGCTTGAAGAACAGTGGCTGGCCGATGAAACCGGCGGCAGCACGCCGTTGTTACTGTCGATTGCGGTCAACGCCGACAGTCTGGCAACCTGGCTGTTACCGGCGCTGAAAGATGTGCTGGCCGATTCGCCGGTACGTCTGAATTTACAGGTAGAAGATGAAAGCCGCACCCAGGAGCGATTGCGGCGCGGTGAGGTGGTGGGTGCAGTCAGTATCCAGCCTCAGGCCCTGCCAAGTTGTCTGGTCGATCAGCTGGGCGCACTGGATTATCTGTTCGTTGCCTCTCCGGATTTCGCCAAACGCTATTTCCCCAACGGGGTAACCCGTTCCGCACTGCTGAAAGCGCCGGCGGTGGCGTTCGATCATCTGGATGATATGCATCAGGCTTTCTTACAACAATATTTCGATTTGCCACCGGGCAGTGTCCCCTGCCATATCGTCAATTCATCAGAAGCCTTTGTCCAGCTGGCAAGGCAAGGTTCTGTCTGTTGTATGATCCCCCACCTGCAGATCGGTGGTGAACTCGCCCGCGGTGAACTGGTCGATTTAACCCCGGGGCTCTACCAACGGCGGATGCTGTACTGGCATCGTTTTGCGCCAGAAAGCCGACTGATGCGCCGGGTGACTGACGCACTGCTGGAACATGGTCACGGTGTATTGCGGCAGGACGATTTCCCGGCCGGGGTCGATTCGCCCTCCGGCCAGGCCCGCTAATCTTCCTGTCTGCCTGCGGCGTTAATCCGTCGTTGCAGGTTGTGGTTTCAGTTCAAACACCACATTAAGCTCATCATCAAAATTGATGCTCTGCTGCTGATAAGTTTCCTGCGGGGTGGTGTCTGCGCTGGCTTTTGCCAGTGCATACATCCGCATCACCGGCTGTGGCCGGTCACTGCCGGTATGATACTGAATGCTCCATACCGGTCCCAGTTCGGCATGGAAACCGGCAGCTAAAGCCTGTGCCTGGCTGATGGCATCTTTAATCGCTTCCTGCCGGGCCTGCTGTTGATAGCGGGCGGCATCGGCGACTCCCGGCGTGACCGAACGGATTTCATTCAGCCCGCCTTTCAGGGCACCATCCAGCAAATCATTGAGTTTATCAATCTTCCGCACCGTCACAGTCACCTGGCGGGTGGCCTGATAGCCCGTCAACTGAGGTTTGCCCTGCTTGCTGTAATCATATTGCGGCTGGGTGTTGATATTGGCCGCATCGATATCTTTGTTCTCTATTCCCTGGCTATGCAGAAAATCGAAATATTTGGCGACCCTGGCGTCTACCTGTTTTTTCGCCTCAGTTGCCTGTTGCGCGGTGAGCTGCACCACAATGCTGAGTGTTGCCATATCCGGCTTTGCCTGAACCGAAGCGTGGCCGGAGGTGGAGATATGCGGTGAGTCCGGAACTTCTGCGGCCAGAGCCGCGACTGAGGTTAAGCTTCCCGCCAGGATGGCAGGGATAACGAGCTGAAATAATTTCACGATAAGGGTTCCCTGTCTGCAATTTACCGCCTGAGATTACAGGCAATAGCGGGAAATTGCAGTCAGATGACGTCTGAAAGTTCGGCAGCAGACACAGTTTTACACTACGGTACGCAGCATGGCCACGCCTTCGCTGCCCAGCCTGATGGCCAGATAAAACATCATGCCGGCGACCAGCAGATTAATCACCTGCTGAGTACGCCCCTGTTTAAGCCAGGGTGACAGCGCGCTGGCCAGCAGAGCCAGTGCATAAAACCAGACCACTGACGCCGTTACCGCCCCCAGCGCAAACCACCCCCGGGACTCTGCCGGCACCTGGCTTCCCAGGCTGCCGAGCACCACAAAGGTATCCAGATAGACATGAGGATTCAGCCAGGTGACCGCAATCAGGGTCAGCAGAATTTTAAACCGCTGCTGCTGAACTGTTTGCGGATCACTGCGTTGCGTCGAAGGCCACAGGGCCTGGCGTAAGGTTCCCCATCCATACCACAACAGAAAGGCACAACCTGCCCAGGTAATTATTTGTAGCGCCAACGGAGAGTGTTGCAGAACCGCACTTCCGCCAAATACTCCGGCACAAATCAGTACCACATCGCTCAGAATACAGAAGCTGGCCGACATCAGCGCATAGCGGCGTAATATTCCCTGATTGAGGATCAGTGTATTTTGTGGTCCCAGCGGCAGGATGAGCGCTGCCCCAAGGGTAATTCCTTGTAAATAGAATAACATAGAGTGTTCTCCGGCAATTAATGCGCAGAGTCTGGCGATTTTCCGGCAAAAAGTGAAATGGAAAGAACTTATCCGTAATTAGAAAAATTAATCAGGCGGGGAAAATAAAGGCCTGCCGGGGATAGTCTCACCGGCAGGCAGGAGAGATTAGGCTTTTTCTTCAGCTTTTTCCGCTGTTGGATTGATGATATGCACATCCATCTGCGGATAAGGAATACCGATGCTGTTGGCATCCAGCGCCCGTTTAAAGGCGGCCATTAAATCCCAGTAGGTTTGGGTCTGATCGTTATAAGTAGTCCAACAACGGACAATAACATTCAGGGTGGATGCTCCCATTTCATTCAGGGCAACAACTACTGGTTTGTCTTTAAGAACACGTGGTTCGGCTTCTACCACCTGACGTAACACCGCAAAGACCTGATCAATATCCGCATCGTATGAAACACCAATAATAAACTGGCTACGGCTTAAAGGTTCACGATTATAGTTGATGATTTTTGAGGAGATGATCCCACCGTTAGGCACCACCACAATATTGCCGTCAGAGGTACGCAGCGTAGTTGAGAAAATTTGCACACTCACAACAGTACCGGCAGCTCCGCCAATATCCACATATTCGCCGACACGGAACGGGCGGAAGGTAACCAGCAGTACACCGGCGGCAAAGTTCGACAGGGAACCCTGTAATGCCAGCCCCACGGCCAGACCTACGGCACCCAGTACCGCGATCACCGATGCGGTCTGAACGCCAACACGGCTCAATGCAGCAATCAGCGTAAAGGCAATAACCACATAACGAACCAGTACCGATAAAAAGTCGGCCACTGTCTGATCAATACTGCGAGCCTGCAGGACTTTGTTAAAGCCATTAGATAATACGCGGGCAACAATAAAACCCACAAACAAAATAGCCAGAGCGGCGGCAACGTTTACCGCATAGCTTAGTAACAGTTCCTGGTTACGTGCCAGCCAGCTGCCGGCATTGTGAATGCTATCAACGACGTTTAAGTCTTGCATCGAATAATCCTGTAATAAATTCCTGAATAAAACCACAGAGGCTGTTATCAGCCGATCAGCGCCAAGGGTAAACAATTAATGGCGGATTGCCAAATCCGCCGGCGGCTGAGTCACTGTTTTTAGGAAATTATTACCCGTTGTTATCATTTTGGGGAATATCCCCGGCTAACTCTCCGGATTATTCAGCTTTTTTGGGCTGGCTGGTGCGTAGCGTGTAATCAGCCATAATCGACCAGTCACGCTCCCCTCCCCCATCTTCAATGGCACGCGACATCTGCTGATGAACCGCTGACAACATAGGTAAGGGTGCGGCCAGTTGTGTCGCGGCCTCAGTCGCCAGACTGAGATCTTTCAGCCCAAGAGTGGCTTTAAAGCCCGGCTGGTATTCCCCTTCGGCAATCAGCTGCGAATAGACCTGATAGGATCGGCCGCCAAACAGGGTGCCCAGAATCAGCTCGAAAAAGTCATCGCGGGGCACACCGTTGACATCGGTCAGAGCGACCGCCTCGGCGATGGCTTCAATTGTCATCGCAATCATCATATTGCAGGCAATTTTGGCCGCATGAGCAGCGGGAGGGTGATCTCCCAGCGGCCAGACTTTGCGGCCAATGGCCTGAAACAACGGCTCAGCCCGGGCAATTAAATCCGGATGACCGGCCGCGAGGATATTCAGTTCTCCACGAGCTGCCACATCCGGGCGGCCCAGTACCGGCGCGGCAATAAATCCGATCCCTGCCTCACGGTGGTAGTCAGTCAGTTGCTCTGACATAGCCACCGAGAGCGTGGAACTGACGATATGAATAACCCCGGCCCGGCATTGGCTGAAAAAATCCCCGGCAAAGACGACTTCACGAATCGCCGCATCATCAGACAACATCGTCAGCACAGCATCAGACTGAAAAACTTCCGCCGGGCTGTTTACCGCCTCGACACCCGGCATAGTCTTGCCGGAACGGGTCCAGCATTTTACTGTGTGCCCTGCAGCCAGCAGCCGGCCAGCGATACCACGGCCCATCGCCCCTAACCCAATTAAGCCATACTCCATCACACACTCCTTCTGATTACAAAGATACGCCGCGGATACGGGCTGGAATAAGATCGGTAAACTTCTCGACGTCCTGCATTACCCCCAGGACATCATCGGCATTAAACGCCTGCTGAACCGCCTGTTCATCACGAAAGATACATTCGCAAATTGCCAGGGTGCCAGGCTTTGAATCTGCAGGAAAAAAAGCACTAACGCTTTCCAGGCCATATTGTTGCCATGCCCGCATCACCAACGGCAGATGATGTTCAGTGTAGTAACGCCGGTCGAACCGGCTGTCAGCCGTGCCCTGGTAAGTAACATAGACGATAACCTGTGACGATAAATTGTGCATAAAAATTTCCGGAACAAAAGAGTGAATGTACCGGCGACGGGCCGATGAATAAGGCAGGTTTTTCTGCTGTCGCCGGTACGGGAGTTGGTAACCATTGACTCAGCATTATTTAAATACCGATCGGTATAAATTTATGGGACACCACGCCAATTGTCAATTAATTATATATCGAACGATATAAAATAAAGCACTGGTCTCCGCGACAACTTAGCCGATGCAGAGGGCCGGTAAGCGTTAAGCGACCGGTCATGGCGCAAAAAAAAAGCCTGCCAACCGGCAGGCTTTCTCTGACCCTCTGAGTGATTACAGACGGTCGATAGCGTTAAGTTCTTTAAAGGCCTGTTCCAGACGAACAACCATAGAACTCTGAGCAGCACGTAACCAAACGCGCGGGTCATAGTATTTTTTGTTTGGTTTATCTTCGCCTTCCGGGTTACCCAGCTGTGACTGTAGGTAGCCTTCGTTCTTTTTATAGAACTCCAGAATACCGTGCCAGTTCGCCCACTGAGTATCAGTATCGATGTTCATTTTAATCACACCGTAACCGATAGATTCTTTAATCTCTTCCGCAGAAGAACCAGAACCCCCGTGGAAAACAAAATTCAGTGCATTGTGCGGCAGACCGTGTTTCTCGCTCACATAATCCTGAGAGTTACGCAGAATTTTTGGAGTCAGCTGAACGTTACCTGGTTTATAGACACCGTGAACGTTACCGAATGAAGCCGCGATAGTGAAGTTCGGGCTGATAGCATTCAGTTTGGTATAGGCATAATCAACATCTTCAGGCTGGGTATACAGCGCGGAGTTATCCAGGTGAGAGTTGTCGACACCATCTTCTTCGCCACCGGTACAACCCAGTTCAATTTCCAGTGTCATACCCATCTTAGCCATACGGGCCAGGTACTTACTGCTGATCTCGATATTTTCTTCCAGTGACTCTTCTGACAGGTCAATCATATGAGAAGAGAACAGGGGTTTACCGGTTTTTGCAAAGTGCGCTTCACCTGCATCCAGCAGCCCGTCGATCCACGGCAGTAATTTCTTCGCACAGTGGTCGGTATGCAGGATCACCGGCACACCATAGGCTTCTGCCATCAGATGCACGTGATGCGCACCGGCAATGGCTCCCATGATTGACGCACCCTGAGGTTTGTCAGTTTTATAGCCTTTACCGGCAATAAACGCAGCACCGCCGTTAGAAAACTGAATAATGACCGGTGCTTTGGCTTTCGCCGCAGCTTCCAGTACCGCATTGATTGAGTCGCTGCCTACACAGTTAACTGCCGGCAGAGCAAAGTGATTTTCTTTGGCTACTTTGAAGATCTTCTGCACATCTTCGCCAGTAACTACACCAGGTTTTACGAAATCAAAAATTTTAGACATAACGTTGTCCTGTTTCGTTGGCCGTAAACGGAAGCCCGTCAATCGGGCAAAATCGGTGCAGCCAGCGGGCCGCACCTGCTGCTGAATTACTGTTTTGCGCGCTCTTCCAGCATAGCAACTGCCGGAAGTTTTTTGCCTTCAACAAATTCCAGGAATGCGCCGCCGCCGGTTGAGATGTAAGAGATTTTGTTCTCAATACCGAACAGGTCAATCGCGGCCAGAGTATCGCCGCCACCGGCTACAGAGAATGCTTCACTGTCAGCAATCGCATTCGCCACAATTTCGGTGCCTTTACGGAAGTTAGGGAACTCGAAGACCCCCACCGGACCGTTCCACAGAATGGTTTTGGCTTCTTTAAGGATCTTCGCCATCGCCTGCGCGGTTTCGTCACCGAAATCCATGATCTCTTCGTCGTCCTGAACTTCAGACACTTTTTTCACGGTAGCAGGCGCGGTTTCAGAAAACTCTGTACCTACACGGGAGTCAACTGGCACCGGGATACCATACTGATCGCGCAGTTTTTTCGCGGCGTCGACAAATTCTGGTTCGTAGAGTGATTTACCCACCTTATTATCGATAGCCACGAAGGTATTGGCGATACCGCCACCGACAATCACCGTGTCGGCAATATTGACCAGAGACTGCAGCACATCAAACTTGGTAGAGACTTTTGACCCGCCAACCACAGCAACCATCGGACGAGCCGGGTTACTCATTGCTTTACCCAGGGCTTCCAGTTCTGCTGACAGCAGTGGGCCGGCACAGGCGATTGGCGCGAATTTACCCACACCGTGAGTGGATGCCTGAGCACGGTGTGCGGTACCAAAAGCGTCCATCACGAACACATCACACAGCGCCGCGTATTTTTTCGACAGGGTTTCGTCGTCTTTCTTCTCGCCCTTGTTGAAACGGACATTTTCCAGTACCACCAGCTCACCGGCCTGCACATCAACACCGTCCAGGTAATCTTTTGCCAGTTTCACGCTGGTACCACTCAGTTTATCTTTCAGGTAGTTCACCACCGGCAACAGGGAGAATTCTTCGTTGTACTCACCTTCCGTCGGACGACCCAGATGCGAGGTCACCATCACTTTCGCACCCTGCTTCAGCGCCGATTCAATCGTGGGTAGTGATGCACGAATACGGGCATCTGATGTAACTTTCCCTTCTTTTACCGGCACATTAAGGTCGGCACGAATCAGTACACGTTTACCCGCAAGATCCAGATCGGTCATTTTAATTACAGACATGGTGAATCCTCTCGTTAACTCTCATAAGTTTTGCCAGACGCAAGCGCGCCTTACCTGAAATTACCTGCAGACATTGCTAACGTAGTATCCAGCATCCGGTTAGCAAAGCCCCATTCGTTATCGCACCATACCAGGGTTTTCACCAGGTGCTGACCACTGACCCGGGTCTGCGTACCATCCACGATGGCACTGTGCGGATCATGGTTAAAATCGACAGAAACTAACGGTAATTCCGTATAGTCGACTATACCACGAAATACCCCGTGAGCAGCGTTTTGCAACACGGCATTAACTTCTGCGGCAGAGACTGCCGTTTCCAGTGTCACGCTCAGGTCAATCGCCGTCACGTTAATCACCGGGACGCGAACCGCTATCGCTTCAAACCGGTCCGAAAATTTCGGAAGTATCCGTGTAATCCCGGCCGCCAGTTTGGTATCTACCGGGATAATCGACTGACTCGCGGCCCGGGTCCGGCGTAAATCATCGTGGTATGCATCCAGGACCTGTTGATCGTGCATCGATGAATGGATAGTAGTGACGGTTCCCGACACGATACTGAAAGCATCATCCAGCAATTTAATCACCGGAATAATACAGTTGGTGGTGCAGGAAGCATTCGACACTATCCGGTCCTGTTCCCGCAGCGACTGGTGATTGACACCAAACACCACGGTCGCATCCAGGTCATTGCCTCCGGGGTGCGAGAACAAGACCTTTTTGGCACCGGCTGCCAGATGTGCTTCGCCATCGGCACGGCTGCCATATTTACCGGTACAGTCCAGGACAATATCGATATCCAGCTCAGACCACGGTAAATCTTTAATCAGGGGTTGATGCAGCAGGCGAATGGTGTCGCGGCCCACTTTCAGCAATTCATCTTCCAGCCGGACCTCATAAGCGAAGCGACCATGGCTGGTATCGTATTTCAGTAAATGGGCAATCCCTTCACTGTCAGCCAGCTCATTGATTGCGATGACCGAAATTTCGGTATGGCGTCCGCTTTCATACAGCGCCCGCAGCACACCCCGGCCAATACGTCCAAAACCATTAATAGCAATTCTGATGGTCATTTCACTACCATTACCTTAAACTGCCGCCACGGTACGCTCCGCGACCGTCACAGCCTCTGTCAGTCTGAAGACATCAGTAGAATAATCAAACCAC
>Ga0157363_1000033_pt1 | contig 127525 bp, 116 predicted proteins | sample AttsexASBM1_FD_111477 | JGI IMG/M metagenome (GOLD analysis project Ga0157363, IMG submission 111477) | Fungus gardens microbial communities from leaf cutter ant in Ribeirão Preto, State of São Paulo, Brazil - Atta sexdens ASBM1 | ecosystem: Host-associated > Fungi > Mycelium > Unclassified ...
CCAGTACATATACGGCTCAGCCCGTAACGTTACATCGTGGAGATAGCTCTTGTTTCTTAAATACTTTTGTTTTTGTTCGCGTATCCGGGGGTTTTCCGGAACCTTCATCTTCAGCTCATCGCTGACAAAACTCCATAGATCCTGATCTTTCGCCAGGCTGGTCCCATCGTCCTGCCAGCGTGGTGATAACAACCGATCTGCGTTTTGACTGCTCTGCGCTGAAGACAAACTCTGTGCATGCTGTTCAGGTGCGTCATGCTTTGACGCCTGGCACCCCACCAGCAGGACCGAGGCGAGTAATATCGCTTTAGCCTTCATGTGTGTGTCATTGTTCGCTTAAAAGACGAGCAACTATACGTGCTCGGGCTGCTCAACACAACCCGAAAAATCAAAAATGGTCTTTCTTCTCGCGTAGAGTTGCAAAAACATTCCATTCATGTTGCGGGGGTGTTTCAAATCCAATTACTTTTTGTAATTCATGATCTTGCGTACGCAGAAAAACATTTATTTGCCGCTCGAAAGCGAGCGTTACGGGCAAGGAAACTGCATTTTTTGCCCGTAACTCCTTAATTTCGCGGTAATAGCCTGCTATTTTCGCATCCTCAGGCAGCAGCGAAACGGCAAACTTCATGTTTGATAACGTATATTCGTGCGCGCAGCACACCAGCGTTTCACCGGGTAACTGATTAATCTTTTGAAAAGAATTAAACATCTGTTCAGGTGTGCCTTCAAAGAGACGACCGCACCCGCCCGAGAACAGCGTATCGCCACAGAAAAGGTAAGGTCGGCTGTAGTATGAGATATGTCCTAAAGTGTGACCCGGCGTAGCGATTACGCTAAATTCAAGTCCCAAAATAGCGATTTTATCGCCTTCACGAACAATCCGGCCTGCGCCCTTATCCCTTGTTTCCTCAGGCCCGTAAACTATCAGATCGGGATACTTTCGCAGCAGTTCTTTTACGCCGCCGACGTGATCCTGATGGTGGTGGGTAAGCAGAATCGCTGCCGGCCGCCACTGGTTTTTTTGCAGTGTCGCCAACACTGGCGCCGCTTCGCCCGGATCGACGATCAGGCAGTCGCCCTGTTCGTTATTTAATGTCCAGATGTAGTTATCCTGAAAAGCCGGAATGCTGGTAAGATTCATTATCGCCTCGCTGACCTGGCCGCAATGGAAAGAAGATGGTAAAGCATGAAGCCCGCTAAAACACGCCAAATTCGTCACGTGCCGCACTCCTGGGATGAGATGCCCTGGGGAGACTATTATCGTGACGCGCTTAATCAGCATCTGCAACCCTGCCTCGACAGGCTGTATGGTTTCCATCTGCTGAAAATTGGCCAGCTAAGCGCGCAAATCGATACTGAAAGCTGCGCTATCTCGCATCAGGTTAACGTGGGATTAAGCGGTGAAAATCTACAGGTTATCGCCGAGTCCGGCAGCCTGCCTTTTGAATCCAAATCGATCGACGCCTGCCTGCTGGCGCACACGCTTGCCTGGAGCAGCGATCCGCATCGTATCCTGCGTGAGGTCGATCGCGTGTTGATCGATGACGGCTGGATGATTATCAGCGGCTTTAATCTCTTCAGCGTATTGGGTATGGGAAAATTGATCCCTGGCCTGCGTCGGCAGGTGCCGTGGAACAGCCGCATGTTTACGCAGACGAGGCTAATAGACTGGCTTAGCCTGTTGAACTATGAGGTGGTACAGCGCACACGCTTTCAGGTATTACCCTGGAACCGGCAGGGCGGCAAAGTCATCAGCACGCATCTTCCGGCGCTGGGCTGCCTGAGTTTTATCGTGGCGCGCAAACGCACCTTTCCGTTAATTATGAATCCGGCCAAAAAGGCGGCCGCGAAAAGAAGGCTGGCGCCAGCCGTTGGCGCTACCAGCCGTATGCGCCAGCGCCATCAGGATTCTGACTGATAGCCAATATCTTCAAAGGCTGGACTGCCTGCGGCGGCACGCGCCAGCTCGTCGCAGCGTTCATTCTCCGGATGGCCCGCGTGGCCTTTAACCCATTCCCATTTTATCTGATGCTGGCCCAGTGCCGTATCCAGCCGCTTCCATAAATCGACGTTTTTTACCGGCTTTTTATCCGCCGTTTTCCAGCCGCGTTTTTTCCAGTTATGGATCCAGCTGGTAATACCCTGGCGCACGTACTGGCTGTCTGTGCTCAGCACCACTTCGCATGGCTGGGTCAGCGCTTCCAACGCGACGATAGCCGCCATCAGCTCCATGCGATTATTGGTGGTCAACTGATAGCCGGCGCTGAACGTTTTCTCATGCTGGCCGTAGCGCAAAATAGCACCGTATCCGCCTGGGCCGGGATTGCCAAGACAAGAACCATCGGTGAAAATTTCTACCTGTTTAGGCATCTCTGGTAGACTCCCTGTGGAAAAACGCCAAGTCTGACATAAACGGGTCCTATGAGCACAGTAAATACAACGCGCCAGATTGTCCTGGATACTGAAACCACCGGTATGAATATGATCGGGGTGCATTATGAAGGGCATCGCATCATTGAAATCGGTGCCGTTGAGGTGGTAAACCGTCGTCTCACCGGCAATAACTTTCATATTTACCTCAAGCCCGACCGCCTGGTCGATCCGGAGGCTTTCGGCGTTCACGGTATCGCCGACGAGTTTCTGGCCGACAAGCCGACCTTTGCCGAAATCGCCGATGATTTTATCGACTATATAAAAGGCGCCGAGCTGGTGATCCATAACGCCTCGTTCGATATCGGCTTTATGGACTATGAATTCGGCATGCTGGGCCGCAATCTTCCCAAAACGGAAACCTTCTGTCAGATCACCGACAGCCTGGCGATGGCGCGCAAGCTGTTTCCCGGCAAGCGCAACAGCCTTGATGCGCTCTGCTCGCGTTACGAAATAGACAACAGCAAGCGAACGCTGCACGGCGCGCTGCTTGACTCCGAAATTCTGGCTGAAGTATTCCTGGCTATGACCGGCGGTCAGACGTCGCTGAAGTTCTCCATGGAAGGCGACAGGCAGGAGCAGAGCAATGACGAGGCTATTTACCGCGTTACGCGTCCGGCTTCCGGCCTGTGCGTGCTGGCGGCGACCGAGGACGAGATTGCCGCGCACGAAGCGCGCCTCGACCTGGTAATGAAGAAGGGCGGAAGCTGCCTGTGGCGCGCCTGAAAGGGCTGAAAAGCCGCACCAGCTGAAAAAACAGCCAGTCGATCGGAAAGCCGCAGAAAAAGCATTGACGCCATGCGGCGCGCACCGTAATATTCGCCCCGTTCCCGACGGGGAACAAAGCGCGGAGCGGTAGTTCAGTTGGTTAGAATACCTGCCTGTCACGCAGGGGGTCGCGGGTTCGAGCCCCGTCCGTTCCGCCAAGTATTCGAAAAGCCTGATGCAGAAATGCATCAGGCTTTCGTCGTTTCAGGACTGTGCAAGCAGTCTCTTGCTCGCCTTTTATCCCAGAGTTAATGAAGCTTTACCAAAAGCATCAAGCCACTGCTGCTCGAACTGCTCTACGGCGGCGGCCACCGCTGGGGAAGAAAAGATCTGCCCGGCGACGTCCAGCGGTAAAGTAATAGCGCCGCAGCCGGCCAGCATACAATCCAGCGCCTGGCGCGGCGTTTTAAAGCTGGCGGCCAGCACCATGGACGAAGGCGCATGCAGCGTCAGCAGCTGCTGAAGATCTTTTACCGTCTGGATCCCGCTGCCGCCCTGAGCGTCGATTCGATTAACGTAAGGCGCAACGTATTCCGCGCCAGCCAGCGCTGAAAACAAGCCCTGCGCCGCGCCATAAACCGCTGTGCCCAGCGTCGGCACGCCTTCCTGCTTTAGCCATTTAAGCGCGCTCAGGCCCTCAGCCGTCACGGGAATTTTCACCACTAAATTCGGCACGATTGCGCGTAGTTGCAATGCTTCCTGCGCCATTTCCTCCGCCCGGGAGGCAATCACCTGCGCAAACAGCTTGCCCTGACCGCCCAGCGCTTCCTGCAGCTCAGGCAGTAGCGTCGTCAGCGGCTTTTTACCGCCCGCCACAATAGACGGGTTCGTTGTGACGCCTGCCAGCGGCAGCACGCGAGCTAAACGTTTCACCGCATTCACGTCAGATGTATCAAGATAGAGTTCCATACCAGTCCCTTAAGTCATTTGTGAGCTGAAGCCAGGTTTACGAATCTTATCCCGCCTGCGGTTTTTTTTATTGCTCAGGGTCAATGTTACTTTCTTTCGAAACCTATTTAATCTTCGTACGTAAGTTGCAGGGGCCAGATGATGATCTTTAATATCCAGCGTTACTCCACGCATGATGGGCCAGGCATTCGCACCGTAGTCTTTTTAAAAGGCTGCTCGCTAAGGTGCCGCTGGTGCCAGAATCCCGAGAGCTATTCACGACATCGGGAACTGTTATTTGACGCGCGGTTTTGCTTACCGGGCTGTCAGCTCTGTCAGCAGGCCGCTCCGCAGGCTATTGTCCGACAGCCTGAACAGCTGACAATTTGTCGCGTAAAGCTGCAGCCGCAGGATTTAACGGCGCTGGAAAACTGCTGCCCGACGCAGGCGCTAACAGTGTGCGGAGAGGAGAAAAGCGCGGAAGAGATTATGGCGGTAGTAAGGCGTGATAAACCTTTCTATCAGCGTAGCGCTGGCGGCATGACATTATCGGGAGGCGAACCTTTTATGCAGCCCGCGCTGGCGGAAGCGCTGCTGCGCGCCTGCCATCAGGAAAATATTCATACCGCTGTGGAAACCTGTCTGCACGTGCCGTGGCGCTCAATAATGCCCAGCCTTCCTGATATCGATCTCTTCCTGGCCGACCTGAAGCATACCGACGAAACGAAATTTCAGGCATGGACTAAAGGCTCGGCAAAGCGCGTGCTGGCTAACCTGCGTAAAGTGGCGGCGGCAGGCAAGCCAATGACTATTCGTGTGCCGTTAATCCCGGGTTTTAATACCGATCGGCAAGCCCTTCAGCAAATCGTCGATTTTGTCGCTGACGAACTGCAGGTCAGCGATATCCATTTTCTTCCTTATCACACACTCGGCAGAAACAAATACGCCTTACTCGACCAACCTTATCTGGCGCCGGATAACCCGCTGACCTGCCCGAAAATGCTCGATTTCGCGCAAGCCTATGCAGAGCGGCGAGGCCTGAAGCCTTTATTAAGAGGATAAAGCGATGACCGTACTTAATCTTGATACCCTGAGCAACCGTATCCGCGACCATAAAGAAGCGTTAATCCATATCACCAAACCACCCATCTGTACCGAGCGGGCGCGGCACTACAGCGAAATTTATCAACGGCATCAGGACAAATCGGTGCCGGTTCGCCGCGCGCTGGCGCTGGCGCATCATCTGGCGGAGCGTACTCTCTGGATCCAGCACGATGAGCTGATTGTCGGCAATCAGGCAAGCAAAGTGCGAGCCGCGCCGATTTTTCCTGAATATACCGTTTCGTGGATCGAAAAAGAGATCGACGATCTGGCGGATCGTCCGGGCGCAGGCTTTACCGTTACGGAAGAGGATAAACGCGTGCTGCACGAAATCTGTCCGTGGTGGCGCGGCCAAACCGTACAGGATCGCTGCTACGGCATGTTTACCGATGAGCAAAAGGCGCTGCTGGCAACCGGCATCATCAAAGCAGAAGGCAATATGACTTCCGGCGATGCGCATCTGGCGGTGAATTTTCCACTATTGTTGGAAAAAGGGCTGGATGGTCTGCAGGAAAAAGTAGCGGCGCGGCGGGCGGAGATCGATCTGACGCGCCTGGAGGATCTGTATGGCGAACAGTTCCTGAAAGCTATCGCCATCGTACTGCAGGCTATAAGTGAACATATCCACCGTTACGCCGGGCTGGCCCGCACGATGGCGGAAAGCGAAAGCAGGGCCGAACGCCGGAAGGAACTGCTGACCATGGCGGAAAATTGCGAAATCATCGCCCATCGGCCGCCGGAAACCTTCTGGCAGGCGCTGCAGCTTTGCTACTTTATCCAGCTGTTTTTGCAGATTGAATCTAACGGGCACTCTGTTTCTTTTGGCCGCATGGATCAATATCTCTATCCCTGGTACCGTCGCGATGTGGAAATGGAGCAGCGCATCGACCGCGAACAGGCGATTGAACTACTGCAAAGCTGCTGGCTGAAGCTGCTGGAGGTCAACAAAATTCGTTCCGGCACTCACTCCAAAGCTTCTGCGGGCAGCCCGCTGTACCAGAATGTCACCATTGGCGGCCAGAACCTGATGGCGGGTCAGGCGCGGGATGCCGTCAATCCGCTCTCTTACGCCATCCTGGAATCCTGCGGTCGACTGCGTTCAACCCAGCCGAATCTGAGCGTGCGCTACCATGCGGGCATTAGCGACGACTTTCTGGACGCCTGCGTGCAGGTTATCCGCTGCGGTTTTGGGATGCCCGCCTTTAATAACGATGAAATCGTCATTCCTGAATTTATCCGGCTGGGCGTGGAGCCAGCGGACGCTTACCAGTATGCCGCTATCGGCTGTATCGAAACCGCCGTCGGCGGTAAATGGGGCTATCGCTGCACCGGTATGAGCTTTATTAATTTTGCGCGCGTGATGCTGGCGTCACTGGAAAGCGGTCGTGACGCTACCAGCGGCCAAACGTTTCTGCCGCAGGAGAAAGCCCTTTCCACGGGCAGTTTCGCGGATTTCAGTGAGGTCATGGCGGCCTGGGACAGGCAGATACGTTACTACACGCGCAAATCTATAGAAATTGAGTACGTCGTGGATACGATGCTGGAAGAAAATGCGCACGATATTCTCTGTTCGGCGCTGGTGGATAACTGTATTGAGCGGGCGAAAAGCATCAAGCAGGGCGGTGCTAAGTATGACTGGGTTTCCGGTTTGCAGGTAGGCATCGCTAATCTGGGCAACAGCCTGGCGGCGGTAAAAAAACTGGTATTTGAACAGGGCGCCGTTGCCCAGCAGGCGCTGGCGGAAGCGCTGGCGACAGATTTCGAAGGGCTGAGCGGCGAGCAGCTTCGTCAGCGGCTGGTGAACGGCGCGCCAAAATATGGTAACGATGATGACTATGTGGATGAACTGCTGAGGCAGGCTTATCAGAGCTATATCGATGAGCTGCAAAACTATGTTAATCCACGCTATGGTCGTGGCCCGATCGGCGGTCGCTACTATGCGGGCACCTCTTCCATCTCCGCCAATGTGCCTTTCGGCGCGCAAACTATGACGACGCCGGATGGCCGTAAAGCCGGAACGCCGCTGGCGGAAGGCGCCAGTCCGTCTTCGGGAACCGATCGCCTGGGGCCGACAGCGGTAATCAATTCCGTCAGCAAGCTGCCTGTGGAATCCATTCTGGGCGGCGTACTGCTGAACCAGAAGCTGAATCCCGCTACGCTGGACAACCCTGGCGATCGGCAAAAACTGATGCTGCTGCTACGTACCTTTTTTGAAGAGCATAAAGGCTGGCATATTCAGTACAATATCGTCTCGCGCGAGACGCTATGCGCCGCCAAAGAAAATCCTGACGCTTACCGCGATTTGGTGGTGCGGGTCGCCGGCTATTCCGCTTTCTTTACCGCGCTTTCGCCGGACACGCAGGATGATATTATCGCGCGTACTGAACATATGCTGTAGCGTCTCGTAAGGCCGGTTCTGACAAAGAGAACCGGCTTTTTTGTTAACAGAGCGATTGTCAGAACTGACCTTCACTGCAAGTTGCTTCACGCCAAAATCAATAAGCCTTATTTTTATGACGCCTGTTCTTAAAACCCTTATTTCGGAGGTTTAACATCAATGTATCGGCTGGATCAAATTCTACACGAGCTGGACGGCTACGAACCTTATAAGCCTTCAACTACAGCGACCCGTCGTGAACGGCTAATCAATAAATTAAGCGGCAGGTTATTGATTTTTAGCGTTATTCTTTTTGCTCTGCTGCTTATTCTGGCGCTCTGGTGCGGGTTCCACCGGCCCGGAAAGAAAATTTTATGGCTGGCGGAGGTGATCTACTTTCTTTGTACTTTAAGCGCAATCATTGCTCTGTTTTTACCCGCATTATATGGCCTGTGTCAGCTCTTGCGCTGGAAAAAAGAAGCGATGACAGAGCTAATCTATGAGATTGATCATGATGAAACGGCTGCGGGAAGATTAAGCATTTATTCAAGTCAGGAACTGGAATATGCACAATTCTGGCTCAGGCAAAAAATTAATCGTCTGATGGTGCGGGTTGGCAGCATTTTCGGTGATAAAACTGCATTAATCGCGATTATCGGGTTGGCCTATTCCGCTATCAAAGGGTTAGGCGGCCCTGACAAGCTGTTCGCTATATTTAACAAAGGCATTGCTTCTGCCGAGCAAGTTGTCATTTACGGGCTGGCTTTGCTACTGGGGATTTCCCTGGGGGCTTTGATGCTGAAAAATATGGCAGCTTATTATACCGGTAAGCTGGAAGTGGTAGAGCTGGCTTTGAAAATTCAGGAGATAAAAGCAGAAGAGACGTCGCATAGCTAAGGCCAAAGTTTTAAAAAAGCCCGATCAAGCAGAGCGGGCTTTTTTATCTTACCTCTTCTGCACCGCCATACGGTTATAGCTTTGCGCAGCGCCCGCGCACTCTTCACGCGCCATCCAGCGATAGCCGCCAGCCGCCAGCGCGACGCCAATAAACCAGCTAAAATTTGCCACTTCATGCAGCGAAGGCGAAAAACTGATCGCCAGCCCAATCAGCACCGACGGCAGCAGCGCGGCAATCGCCTTAGGATTGAAACCGCCGCGATACCAGTATTTACCCTGTGGCGTAGCGTTAAACAGATCGTCGGTTGAAATTTTTCCGCGCTTAATCAGATAGAAATCGCACAGCAGAATACCGAACAGCGGGCCGATAAAGGCGCCGAGCACGTCCAGCGTATAGTGGATCAGTTCAGGCGACTGAAAAAGATTCCACGGCGTCAGCAGCACCGAGCCGACAGCGGCGATCATCCCGCCAGTACGAAAGCTTATTTTCTGCGGCGAACAGTTGGAAAAATCGAAAGCGGGCGAAACAAAGTTGGCGACGATATTAATGCCGATAGTGGCGGTAATCATGGTGAGCAGGCCAACGGCTACCGCCAGATCGCTGCCTACGCGGCTGACGGTTTCAATAGGATCGGTGATCATATGGCCAAACAGCGACTGCGTACCGGAAACGATCACCACCGTCACCACGGAAAACAGCAGAAAATTAAACGGCAGACCCCAGCGGTTGCCCCGACGGATCGCTGTCATGCTCTTGCCATAGCGGGCGAAATCGCCAAAGTTAAGCAGCGGCCCGGAGAAATAGGAAACCACCAGCGCCGTCGCGGTAATCATCTGCCACAGCTGCTGGCCGCCGCTTAGCTGTTTGGCAGACAGCGTAAAAGAGATGCCGTCAAAACCCGTCTTGTATACAATCCATCCCGCCAGCGCCACCATTACCACATAAACCGCCGGGCCGGCGACATCGATAAAGCGTTTAATCGCGTTCATACCGTGCCAGAACACCAGCGCCTGCGCCAGCCACATAAAGCCAAAGCAGATCCAACCGAGCTGCGACAGGCCAAGCCAGGAAACCTGCGTCATCGGCGCCAGCGAAGGCCAGAATTTCAGCGAAACCAGCATCAGCGCGTTAGCTGCCAGGTAAGTCTGGATCCCGTACCAGGCGAAAGCGATCAGGCCGCGTATCACCGCCGGAATATTGGCGCCGAACACGCCAAAAGCCTGACGGCACACCACCGCATAAGGGACGCCGGTCATCTGGCTGGGCTTCGCCACCAGATTAGCGAAAAGCTGCACGATACAAATCCCCGCCAGCAGGCAAATCAGCACCTGCCAGCTCGCCAGTCCCAGCGTAAAGAAGCTGGCTGCCACCACATAACCGCCCATGCTGTGCACGTCCGACATCCAGAAAGAAAAGATATTGTACCAGCTCCAGTTCTGCTCGCGCGTTGGGGCCAGATCCTCATTGCACAGCCGCGGGCTGTAGCTGGCGCGAGCTTCCTCTGCCGACGCCGGAGAAACATTTAGACTCTTTGGCATGAAACCTGCTCCTCAACAGTTAACTGACAATCACACGATTCAAAAGAGGTATTGCAGGATCCAGGCCAGAAACGCATTTCATGTATACAAAATAGAGATCTACTGTGTACGATTCTTAGCGAGATAAACCTGAACGGACCAGGAAATGAATAGTGAAACCGGCCTGAAAACGGCCTCCGACCTGAATGACAAAGACGAACTGATTTTTCAGGCGTTGATGAAAGCGATGGTGGAACGCCAGCTGCCGCCGGGCTGCAAACTGCCGGAAGAGGCGCTTTCTGGCGTCTTTGGCGTCAGCCGCACCGGTATTCGTAAAGTGCTGACGCGCCTCGCCGCAGTGCAGATGGTTGTTTTAACGCCCAAACGTGGTGCACAGGTCGCCACGCCTTCCGTGGAAGAGGCGCAGGATATCTTCCGTACCCGCGAACTGCTCGAGTGCGCCAATCTGCCGGCCGTGCTGGCGCGCTGTCAATCCACTCATCTGGCCGCGCTGGAAAAGCTGATCCGCCAGGAGCAGCAGGCGCACGACGAGCACGACGGGCCGGCGGCGATTCGTCTTTCCGCCGCTTTTCATATTCAGCTACAGGCGATTTCGGGCAATCAGGTGCTGACCGAAATGGTAACGCGGCTGACTCAGCGTTCGTCGCTGGTGATTGCGGCCTGGGGCGCGCCCTGGCAGCAGGGTTGCCGCTGCGACGATCACGGCGAGCTGATCGCGTTGCTCAGGCAAAAAGCGCTGGCGCCGCTCACTGAAGCAATGCGGCAACATTTTGCGCATATAGTGGCGAGCCTGCACTTTGAGCGCGGCGGTGAAACGCTACCGGACTTTGCCAGCCTGTTCGCCGATTTTGGAGAAGAAAATGCACGCTAAACGACTTATCCAGGTGATCAACCCCAATACCAGCCTGGCGATGACCGACACCATTGGGGAAGCGGCGCGCGGCGCGGCTTCATCGGACACCGAAATCCTGGCGGTTTGCCCGTCTGAAGGCGTCCCTTCCATCGAAGGACATTTTGACGAAGCGGTAGCCGCCATCGGCGTGCTGGAGCAGGTTAAAGCCGGACGTGAGCAGGGCGTTTGCGGACACGTTATCGCCTGCTTCGGCGATCCGGGCCTGCTGGCCGCGCGTGAAATAGCCGCCGGCCCGGTAATCGGTATCGCCGAGGCGGCCATGCATATGGCCACAATGGTCGCCACTCGCTTTTCGGTAGTCACCACCTTGCCGAGGACGGTGATTATCGCCCGTCATCTGTTGCGGCAGTATGGTTTTGAACACCACTGCGCCGCGCTGCACGCCATTGATTTGCCGGTGCTGGCGCTGGAGGACGGCAGCGGGCTGGCGCAGGAAAAAGTCCGGCAGCGCTGTATACAGGCCAAAAAAGAGGATGGCAGCGGCGCCATCGTGCTGGGCTGCGGCGGTATGGCCCGGCTTGCGCGCGAGCTGACGCTGGAGCTGGAGATGCCGGTCATCGACGGCGTCGGCGCAGCGGTAAAAATGGTGGAATCGCTGGTGGCGCTGGGACTGTCGACCAGCAAACAGGGCGATCTTGCCTGGCCGGTGCGAAAAACCCTGTCGGGTCAGTTTAAGCGCCTAAACTAAGTTATCTTGCCCTGGAACAGGACTGCGATCATGACCGATGCTGATGAAAAAAAAGAGTACAGCTTTAATAAAAACTATCCCCGCGATCTGATCGGCTATGCAGGTAAACCGCCACATGCGGCCTGGCCGGATAATGCGCGCATCGCCGTGCAGTTTGTTCTGAACTATGAGGAAGGCGCGGAAAACAGCGTGCTGCATGGCGATACCGGATCCGAGCAATTTCTGTCGGACATTATCGGCGCGGCCAGCTATCCCGAACGCCATATGTCGATGGAATCGCTGTACGAGTATGGCTCCCGCGCCGGTTTCTGGCGTATACACAACGAATTTCAAAAGCGCGGCCTGCCGTTAAGCGTGTTCGGCGTGGCAATGGCGCTGGCGCGGCATCCGGATATCGTCGAGGCGATCAAAAGCGCTGACTATGATGTGGTCAGCCACGGCTGGCGCTGGATCCACTATCAGGCGATGGATGCGAAAACCGAACGTCAACACATGCAGCAGGCGGTAGATACGCTGACCGATCTGTTCGGCAAAGCACCAACCGGCTGGTATACGGGGCGCGACAGCCCGAACACGCGCAGGCTGGTGGTAGAGCAGGGCGGCTTTAGCTACGATAGCGACAACTATGGCGACGATCTGCCGTTCTGGACAAAAGTGACCTGTCAGGACGGCACGGTAAAACCGCATCTGATCGTCCCCTACACTTTAGAAACAAACGACATGCGTTTCGCCACGCCGCAGGGCTTTAATACGGCGGAACAGTTCTATACCTACCTGAAGGACAGCTTTGACGTGCTGTACGAGGAAGGCGAAACCGCGCCGAAAATGCTCTCTGTCGGTATGCACTGCCGCCTGTTAGGGCGACCAGGCCGCTTCCGCGCGCTGCAGCGTTTTCTGGACTATATCCAGCAGCATGAAAAAGTCTGGATCTGTACGCGCCAGCAGATTGCCGAGCACTGGATAAAAACGCATCCGGCGCCGGAAGTTTGACCGACGCGGCGCGGATTCGTCGTACTGCTCTTAAATAAGGCTCGCTCAAGCGAGCCTTTATTATTACTGTGGGGCGCTATTAATAAAGCGGGACGCCGCCAAATTACATGGCGTTGCATTATTTTACGAGCGGCCTTCCATATTAAAATAAAGCGTGCGTCGTTACCGGGAATGCTATTGACGGCGGAATACAAAGGAATAGAGTAGGCGAGCGTTATGGTCACAGGACTTCGATAAAGCGTCAATACTGCCGCACCCTGGCGGAACCTTCGCTATAGCCCGGCGGAGCATGTCTTACCTTATCCTCAAGGAGTCAGACAAACTTCTTTTTGCCAAAAAAACGCAACAGTATGAAAATATTAAGATAAAACTTGTGGCATATGCAAGGTAAATGCAACGCTGGGATGTTGGCCTATAATCGACACAGACTTTCGTTTCCTCTTTTAAGCCCAATAGCCGGGCGACTTTCCAGAAGAATGTAATGAGAACGGTATCGATTTTTAAAAATGGTAATAACCACGCTGTCCGTCTGCCGCGCGATCTGGATTTTGAGGGGGTAAGCGAGTTAGAGATCTTCCGGGAGGGAGACAGCATCATCCTTCGTCCCGCCAGGCCAACATGGAGATCCTTTGCGCAGTTGGAAAAAGCCAATACAGCGAACTGGCCGCCTGTGAATAATTTCCGGTTAAGGGGCCGTATAGTAAGCAGCCCCTGTGCAGACACAGGGGCAATAATCAGAACTCACGTTTTACTATAATATAGCCGTTAAACCTTATGTTGCACTCATGAGCGCTGGCAATAGCTGATACTAAAACAATATTTTCTTTCTTCTGTCTGTTTTTAAAATTAAATTTAATTATTAAATTTCTTGGGTTATCCTCTGAATACATCTCGTTATATTCACTTAGCGGTAATTCACTATCCTTTTCATAGCTCATTTTTGCATAATGTTCAGACAAAACATTAGATACAGGCTCGTTAAATAATAACTCCGTTGTAATGTTTTCGGGTGGTATGCTCTTAATGTCAATATGCATTTCATCATGCATTTTATTCATCATTATTATACCAGTTCCAGATATTGGCGATTTACAATTATCGTCGAGAATCTGGGCCATGGATGAACAGGAAACAAAAATTGCCAGGAGTAAAAAGAATGGTTTCATTCAACAATCACCACCTTATCTTTTGAATCCCATATCTTCCTGCGAAAATTCTGAGCAAGTACAATACAGCCGTTTGACGCCTTACCAGGTTCTTTTTTACTGTCGCCATGAATCAAAAAACCATCGCGGCCGCACATGTTATTGCCCTTATCCGGTTCCAACCGTAGCGTAAACAGCCCGGCATTTTTATGCGTGAACGGCACGCCCACAATCCTGTATCTGCCTCGTGGCAACGGGCCTTTATTGCGCAGGCATTCATACTCAGGGTTATCCTTATAGCCCGGAGCGCCAGCGTAAAGCGCGCTGAACTTGTATTCACCGTTATGCTTAAAGGTCTTCATCATTACATTGTAAGTCCATGGCATTATGACTCTCCTTGTTGTTTAACGAGTTATATATTCCATTAGCGCAAACAATTAATCGACTTAACGCATAAGTTCCAGTGCGCCAAAAGGGAAATTAAACACAGCTTAACTAACATCAAGTAAGGGTTGATTTTGCATAAATCTGTTGTAATATCTCTACAAAGTAGGAGTACTATGCATACGCCATTTACGAATTATGAACCTTGCTCCGGCGGGGTTTTTTGCTTTTAGCCCTGCGGCAGACGTGCCGGGGATCTATCGCTGTGATGCGTCAGGGCAACCTACAACACATAGACGCCTGGCGGGGATGCGCTCCCGCACAACTCAGGCTCAATTCGGTGGGCCTTTTTTATTTTAAGGGCCTCATATGGCAGAACCATTAAGCACCAGCGCAACGGCCTCAGTTGCTGGCTGGGGGATCATTACAAAACCAGGCGGAGCGCAGCCTCCGTGCCGCGACGCTCGCTATTGATTAGCTCATCAGGCTTACCTGCGCGGCGACAATGCGCCAGCCTTCAGACAGCCTTACCCAGGTTTGCTGCTGACGGCCAATTTTATCCGTGCCGTCACGGGTAAATTCCGTGCTGCATACCGCGTAATCTTCGCCGAAAGTGGTGATCACCGTGTTGTGCAGCTGGCGGTCGAGTCCCTTAGCGGGACGTGCGGCGCGAAAAGCGCGGATGGCTTCGATACCGTAGAGGTTTTCTCCGGCGCCCAGCCGCACGGTACGCTCATCGTGCCAGAACAGCTCGTCCAGCGTCGCCGTATCGTTACTGACCAACGCCTGCTCGTAGCGATAAAAAGCGCTGGTGACTTCCGCCAGCACCGCCGGCCTGTTGATTTGATTGCTCATGTTAATCCTTGTGCGACAGGCGCTTTGGCGATACCCATTTTTTCCAGCGTCCAGGCGGCACGCAGGCAGGCTTCTTCTTTAAACGGCGCGGCGATAAGCTGCAGGCCGATTGGCAGGCCGTCCGGCGTCAGCAGCGGCACCGTTGTCACCGGCAGGCCGAGGAAAGAGATGGGCTGCGTCAGCATTCCCATGCTGGCACGGATTGGCAGATCGCTGCCGTTAATGCGCATCGTTTCCTGACCGATAGCCGTGGCGCTGGTGGACGTGGCGGGCGCAATCAGTACGTCAAACTGCTCAAACAGCGGTAGCGTCTGTTCGCAGAAGTAGCGACGAAAGCGCTGCGCCTGCACGTACCAGGCAGAAGGCATCATCGCGCCGGCCAGCAGCCGCTCGCGCGACAGCGGTTCGAAACGCTCCGGCTGCGCGCGCAGCGCAGGCAGATACGCATTGCCGCCTTCGGAAGCGGTAAGAATAAACGCGGCGGTGCGGGCCAGCGCGGCTTCCGGCATCAGGACTTCCTCCTGCGCGTTCAGCGCTCTGGCCGCTGCGGCAACGGCCGCGCGCGCGCGATCGTCGCACCAGGTCTGGAAATAGCCGCCCAGCACGGCGCAGCGTAAGCCTTCGGCGCCGCGCTGCAGCAGAGGATACGCGGGATGCACAGCTTTTTCCGCCTGAAAATCGTCGCGCTTATCGCGGCCCTGCAGCGCGTCGTAAACCTGGGCCAAATCCTCGGTGGTGCGGGCGAAAGGGCCGACATGATCCAGGCTGGCGACGAACGGCTGGCTACCGCTGCGCGACAGCCGGCCAAAGGTCGGTTTCAGGCCGAAGATCCCGCACAGCGAGGCGGGCACGCGAATGGAGCCGTTAGTGTCCGACCCCAGCGAGAAATGCGCCAGCCCTGAAGCGACTGCGGCCGCCGAGCCGCCGGAGGAGCCGCCAGCGATGCGCTGTAAATCATGAGGATTGCGCGTAGCACCGTAGTGACTGTTTTCCGTGGTAAAGCCGTAGGCATAGGCATCCATATTCAACATGCCAGAGAGCAGCGCGCCCGCTTCGCTCAGTTTGCGCACCGCCCAGCTGTCTTCGCGGGCCGCCAGGCGATCGCTGAACAGGCTGGCGCCCGCCAGCGTGGTATGGCCCGCCACATCGAAAAGATTTTTTACCGCATAGGGCACCGCCGCCAGCGCAGGCAAAGGACGATCTTCTTTACGCAAACGATCGATACGATCGGCTTCGCTGAACATACGATCCGCCGTTACGGCTGTCCAGGCGTTGATCTGCGGATTGCTTTGTTCGATCCCGTCCAGGGTTTGCTGCGCGATCTCACGGGCGCTCAGCTCGCCTTTTACCAGCGCGGCCTGCAGGCCGGCAACAGAGAAATCACTGAGCTTCATGCTTTATAAACTCCCGCGACTTCCTGGCGCTCGTCCAGAGGGAAAGCCATCAGCGGCCCGGCCATATCGGCAATGCGTGAAAATTGCGTCAGCAGCTCGGCGCGACGCTGGTCGTCCAGCTTCACATCCAGCAGCTGCTCCATTTGCGCCACATAAGCGGCCAGATCTGTCGGTTGCATTCTCTCTCCTGTTAAAAACCGGCCGCGCTGCCGTTGCTGCGGGGATCGCAGGCGCCTTCCAGCATGCCGTTGGTATGGCGGACGATGGCGCCCGCGTGTCCGACCGCCTCGCTGAAATCGGGCAGCGCTTCGACTTCGTGCCCCAGCTCGCGCAGGCGGTTAAAAGTGTCGGGGGAAAAGCGGCCTTCCAGCTTCAGCGAATCGGAAGCCTGGCCCCAGGTTCGTCCAAGCAGCCAGCGCGGCGCGCTGACGCACTGCTGCAGCGGCATGTTCTGCACCACATGACGGGTAAAGATTGCTGCCTGAGTTTGCGGCTGGCCGTCGCCGCCCATTGAGCCATAAACCATCGTGCGTCCGTCGTTCAGCCGCGCGGCGGCGGGATTCAGCGTATGGAAAGGTTGCTTTCCCGGCGCCAGAGCCAGCAGATGGGCGGGATCGAGACTAAAGGCCGCGCCGCGGTTCTGCCAGGTAATGCCGGTACCGGGGATCACCACACCGCTGCCGAATTCGTGATAAAGACTCTGGATAAAGGAAACGGCCAGGCCGCTGCTGTCCATAACGCCCATCCAGACGGTATCGCCCGGGCCTTTGCCGGTTCCCCACGGCGCGGCGCGGCAATCGCTGATCTGGCCCGCCAGCGCTTGCAGCCGATCGGTATCCAGCAGCGCCTGCATCTCTTCGCTCATATGCAGCGGGTCGGTGATATAGCGGTCGCGCAGGTCGAAAGCCAGCTTGGTGGCCTCCACTATGCGGTGTATGGTCTGCGCCTCGTCCGCCTCTGCCATCTTCAGATGATTAGTAATGCCGAGGATCGCCAGCGATACCAGGCCCTGCGTCGGCGGCGTCATATTAAATATTTCGCCATAGTCATGCTTAACGCTCAGCGGCCTGCGGCGTTTCGCCCGCTGCTTATTCAGATCCTCCAGCGTAATCGGCATCCCGAGCGCGGACATTTCGCCAGCCAGCCGGTTCGCCAGCGAGCCGCGATAGAAACACTCCAGGCCTTCTTCCGTCAGCAGGCTCAGCGTGCTGGCCAGTTCCGGTTGGGTAAAGCGGCTGCCGGCGCGCGGCACTTCGCCATCCGGCAGAAAGGTAGCGGCGAAGCCGGGCTGATCCGCCAGCTCCTGATATTTGCCGGCGGTAGCGGTCGCCTGCGAGGCAGTGACGGGAATGCCGTCCGCGGCGTAGCGAATGGCGTCGGCCAGCAGGCGCGAAAGCGGCATAACGGCGCCGCCGGACTCTTTTGCCACCGCCAGCGCTTCCGCCCAGCCGCTTACCGTGCCGGCAACGGTCAGCGCCGCTTTCGGCCCGCGATGAGGGATCGCCGCCGCGTCCTGATAGAAGGCGAAATCAGCCAGCGAACCCGCCGCGCCGCTGGCGTCAATAGCCACAGGATCGCCCTGCGGCGGCATGATTAGCCAGAAACCGTCGCCGCCCAGGCCGTTCATATGGGGATAGACCACGGCGATAGTGGCCGCTGCCGCCACCATCGCTTCGATCGCGCTGCCGCCTTCGCGCAGGACGGCCAGCGCGCTTTCGCTGGCAAGATGGTGCGGCGTCACGGCCATACCGAGCGGCGCGATATTACTTTGAATCATCACAATCTCACTATTGGTGACAGAGAGCAGGATCAAGCAAGAGCCGTTCCACTTTGCCACGGCTTTGCCCGTTAAGTGTCGCGCGTGCTGTCGAAACCCGCCGCGACCGCCATGCGAACCAGAGAAAATTCTTCTTCAGGCATGGTATTTGTATAAGCTCTTCCTCTCTGAAACGAAAGTTACGAAGGGTTACGCCATGAAGCAGCTTGATGAACGTCTGAAAAGCCACTATCCGCAGCTGTCGCCGCAGGAACAGCGTGCGGCGGACTTTATCTTCGATCACTTCGACGACCTTATCAGCTATAACAGCGCGGAACTGGCGCGGCTCAGCGGCGTTTCCAAAGCGACCGTCAGCCGCCTGTTCAGGCGGCTCGGCTATGAAAAATATCGCGATATGCGCGATGAGCTGCGTACTTTACGCCAGAGCGGAATGCCGCTGACCGACAACCGCGACGCGGTGCAGGGCAACACTTTACTGGCGCGTCACTATAAGCAGGAGATGGCGAACCTCACGCAATTAGTCAGCCAGCTGGATGCGGCGCAGTTCAGCGAAGTCGTACAAAAGCTGGCCGTCAGCAGACGTATTTTTATTGTCGGAATGCGCAATTCCTGGCCGGTAGCGCTGCATTTCAGGCAGCAGCTGTTACAGGCGAGAGGCGATGTGGTGGTTTTACCGCAGCCGGGACAGACGCTGGCGGAAGAACTGCCGGATATCACGCCGGACGATATTGTGGTGGCTGTCGCTTTTCGCCGTCGTCCGCGCATCATAAAGCCGCTCCTGCAGCAGCTGCGGCAGGCAAACATCCCCACGCTGGTGATCTGCGAGCCCCAGGCGCAGGCGATTCTTGCTCTGGCGCGCTGGCAGCTCTGCGCGCCGCTGGACAGCGTTTCCGCCTTCGACAGCTACGCCTGCGCCAACAGTTTAATTAACCTGCTGACCAACGCGCTGCTGCACGAGCTGTTGAGTAAAGGCCGCCAGCGCATTCATCAAATCGCCGACCTCTACAGCCAGCTGGAGGAGCTGGAGCAACGCTGACAGGGCACCATTTTGGTGCTTTGCTTTATGACGGGGCATCCTGCAGAACCCTGTTGCTCTCTTATAAAGCGTCTCTGCTGCTGAACGTTGTTACCCGCTTTCTGCCTGGTTAAAAAGCCTTTTTATGCTTTCTCTGGCTTGCTGAAGTGATTTCCCGAGCTTGCTCTCTCTCTGGCACATTAGTTGCAGAAGCTTTTATCAGGAATCTTTCGTTTCATCTTGTATCGACCGGGGAAGAAAAAATGAAAAAAGCACTACTGATGATAGCGGGCGCGGCCCTGATGTTTACGCACTTCGCCAAAGCGGACCAGCTGCAGGATATTGAAAAGCGGGGCGTACTTCGCGTGGCGGTGCCGCAGGATTTTCCGCCTTTTGGGTCGGTGGGCACCGATCTGCAGCCTCAGGGCTACGATATTGATATGGCGAAATACCTGGCCGGCCAGATGAAACTTAAGTTACAGCTGGTGCCGGTAACCAGCGCCAACCGCGTGCCTTATCTGCAAACCGACAAGGTGGATCTGGTGATCTCCAGCCTGGGGAAAAATCCCGAGCGTGAAAACGTTATCGCCTTCAGCCGCGCCTATGCGCCTTTCTTTCTGGGCGTCTTTGGGCCAAAAGAGGCGGCGCTGAAGGACGCGGCTGCGCTGAGCGGTAAATCGATCGGCGTAACGCGCGGCGCGGTGGAAGATATGGTGCTGAGCGATGCGGCGCCGAAAGACGCGCAGTTAAAACGCTATGAAGATAACAACACTACGCTGTCGGCTTACCTGTCGGGTCAGGTGCAGTTTGTGGCGACCGGCAACCTGGTGGTTGCGGCGATTGCGCGACAGAACGCCGATAAAGCGCCAGTGGCGAAATTTATGCTGAAGGATTCGCCCTGCTTTATCGGTATGCGTAAAAACGAACCGGCGCTGAAGGCGAAGGTGGATGCGCTGATCGAGCGGGCGGTGAAGGATAAAACGCTGGATAACCTGTCGCAGCAGTGGCTGAAGGCGCCGCTGCCGGCCGACTTCAGCGCGTAAGGCGGCATCCCGATGGCGCAACTTAATTTTCCCGCTCTGCTGCCTTACTGGCCGCAGCTGCTGGCCGGATTATGGGTCACTATACAGCTGACCGTAATGGCGACCATTGGCGGCGTGGCGCTGGGTATTCTGGGCGCGGCGCTGCGCAGCGGACAGCCTTCTGCGCTCAGCCGCCTGTGGGGCGGTTACGTAGAGCTCATCCGCAATACGCCTTTTGTCGTGCAGCTCTTCTTTATCGTGTTCGGTTTACCCAATCTCGGGCTAAAGCTGACCGCGGGCGAAGCGGCGCTGCTGGCGATGCTGATCAACCTCGGCGCCTACAGCACGGAAATTATTCGCGCCGGCATTCAGGTGACGCCGAAAGGGCAGTGGGAAGCGGGACGCGTACTGGGCCTGACGCGGTCGCAAACCTTTCTGCGCGTGGTGCTGCCGCCCGCGCTGAAGCGCATCTATCCGGCGCTGGTCAGCCAGTGCATTATCGTGATGCTGGGGTCGTCGGTGGTGTCGCAGGTTTCTTATGAAGAGCTGACCTTCGCCGCCAACCTGATTCAGTCCCGTACTTTTCTGAGCTTCGAAGTTTATCTGGCCACCACGCTGATCTATCTGGCGCTGTCGATCGCAATGCGTCAGCTGCTGCTGGCCGCCGGACGTAAATGGTTGGGAGCCTTATGAACACTTTTACCGACTGGGATATCTTGCGCAACCTGCTGCTGGCGGCTCGCTGGACGCTGCTGCTGTCGCTGACCGCTTTCATCGGCGGCACGCTGGTGGCGATGCCGCTGGTGATGGTGCGCCTGACGCGTCGCCGCTGGCCCAACCGGCTGATTAGCGCTTATATCGAACTGTTTCAGGGCACGCCGCTGCTGATGCAGCTGTTTCTGGCTTTTTTCGGCGTGGCGCTGTTTGGCGTGGATGTTTCCCCGTGGACGGCGGCTTCGCTGGCCTTAACCTTCTACAGCAGCGCCTTTCTGATCGATATCTGGTTCGGCAGCATCAAAGCGTTGCCCAAAGGTCAGTGGGAAGCCTCGCGCTGCCTGGGGCTGGATTTTGGGCAAACCCTCTGGCGCGTGGTATTGCCGCAGGCGCTGCGCGTCGGTATCGCGCCGACCGTAGGCTTCGCCGTTCAGGTGGTAAAAGGCACCGCGCTGGCGTCGATTATCGGCTTCGTCGAGCTGACCAAAGCGGGCACCATTCTGAATAACGTTACTTATCAACCGTTTAAGGTTTTTGGGCTGGTGGCGCTCGGCTACTTCCTGATCTGCTATCCGCTGTCGCGCTACAGCCAGTACCTGGAGAAAAAATTCAATGCCGCTCATCACCATTAATCAGGTACAGAAATATTATGGCGACAACCACGTGCTGAAAGGCGTGGATCTGGACGTTGAAATGGGCGAGGTGATCTCGATTATCGGCCGCAGCGGCTCGGGCAAAAGCACGCTGCTACGCTGCATCAACGGGCTGGAAGGCTATCAGGAAGGCAGTATCAAGCTGGGCGGTATGACCATTACCGATCGCGACTCGCAGGCGCGCGAAATCAGCCGCTCCGTTGGCATGGTATTTCAGAACTTTAACCTCTTTCCGCATATGACAGCGCTGGAAAACGTGATGCTGGCGCCCAGGCGCGTGCTGAAGAAGAAAGAGGCGGAATGCCGCGCGCTGGCGGCGCAGATGCTGGAAAAAGTGGGGCTGGGCGATCGTATGGATTACTACCCGGCGAACCTTTCCGGCGGCCAGCAGCAGCGCGTGGCGATTGCGCGGGCGCTGGCGATGACGCCGAAAGTGCTGCTGTGCGACGAAATCACCTCGGCGCTGGATCCGGAGCTGGTGGGCGAAGTGCTGAAAGTGCTGGAGCAGCTGGCGCGCGAAGGCATGACGCTGATTCTGGTGACGCACGAAATGAATTTCGCCCGCGAAGTCGGCGACCGCGTTGTGTTTATGCATCAGGGCCGCGTCCGCGAGCAGGGCGACAGCAAAAGCCTGTTCGCCAGCCCGCAGACGCCGGAGCTGAAACAGTTTATCTCATCGGTGCGCGGCCTGAGCTGAGCGCCGAATCCGCAAGAGAAGGAAAGAAAATGGACGTAACCCGCTACCCGCAAATCAATCCGCCGCAGCGCCTGCTGATGGGGCCTGGGCCCATTAACGCCGATCCTCGCGTTCTGCGCGCCATGTCCAGCCAGCTGCTTGGCCAGTACGATCCGGCGATGACGCATTACATGAACGAAGTCATGGAGCTGTATCGCGGCGTGTTCCGCACGCAGAACCGCTGGACGCTGCTGATCGACGGCACTTCCCGCGCGGGGATCGAGGCGATCCTGCTGTCGGCGATCCGCCCTGGCGATAAGGTGCTGGTGCCGGTATTTGGCCGTTTCGGCCACCTGCTGTGCGAAATCGCCCGCCGCTGCCGCGCCGAAGTCCACACGATTGAAGTACCGTGGGGCGAAGTCTTTACGCCAGACCAGATCGAAGACGCGATCAAAAGCGTGCGTCCACGCCTGCTGCTGACCGTGCAGGGCGATACCTCCACCACCATGCTGCAGCCGCTGGCCGAGCTGGGCGCTATCTGTAAAAAATATGGCGTGCTGTTCTATACCGACGCCACCGCCTCGCTGGCCGGCAACGCGCTGGAAACCGACGCCTGGGGACTGGATGCGGTTTCCGCCGGCATGCAGAAATGCCTCGGCGGCCCGTCCGGCACCTCGCCGATCACGCTAAGCGCGGAAATGGAAGCGGCGATCCGCAAACGTAAATGCGTGGAGGAAGGGATCCGGACGGCAGAGCATCAGGATGGCGATGACGAGATGATCTATTCCAACTATTTCGATCTCGGCATGATCATGGACTATTGGGGGCCGGAGCGGCTTAACCACCATACCGAAGCGACTTCGGCGCTGTTCGGCGCGCGTGAATGCGCCCGTCTGATTATGCAGGAAGGCCTGGAAAACGGCATCGCGCGGCACAAGCTGCACGGCGACGCGCTGCTGAAAGGCATTCAGGGCATGGGGCTGGAAACCTTCGGCGACCTGAAGCACAAGATGAACAACGTGCTCGGCGTGGTGATCCCGCAGGCTGTTAACGGCGACCAGGTGCGCAAGCTGATGCTGGACGATTTCGGCATAGAGATCGGCACCTCTTTCGGCCCGCTGCACGGCAAAGTATGGCGTATCGGCACTATGGGCTACAACGCTCGCAAAGACTGCGTGATGCAGACGCTAAGCGCGCTGGAGTCGGTGCTGACATATCTGGGTTACCAAACGCCGCAGGGCGCGGCGATGCAGGCGGCCTGGGATCATTACGCCGCCGGGAGCCGCTGATGACGCCGGTAAGCCTCGCAGAGGCGCAGCGAGCGGCAGCCAGGATAATGGCACGCTGCGATCGTCTGGCGGCGATCAGCGAAACCCCGGACGCGCTGACCCGCGTCTACCTGTCGCCTGAACATCTTCAGGCCAACAAACTGGTTGGCGAATGGATGGCCGCGGCCGGGATGCGCGTCTGGCAGGACAGCGTCGGCAACATTTGCGGGCGTTATGAGGGAGAGCAGGCCGGCGCGCCTGCGCTGCTGCTGGGCTCGCATCTGGATACCGTGCGCAACGCAGGTCGCTATGACGGTATGCTTGGCGTGCTGACCGCCATCGAAGCCGTGCAGGCGCTACAGCGGCAAAATCAGCGGCTGCCGCTGGCTATCGAAATCGTCGGTTTTGGCGATGAAGAGGGAACTCGTTTCGGCATTACGCTGCTTGGCAGCCGCGGCCTGACGGGAAGCTGGCCGGAAAGCTGGATTAACCATCCGGACGGCAACAGCATCACCGTGGCGCAGGCGATGGCCGATGTCGGGTTAGATGCGCAGGCGATCGGCCTGGCAGCCCGCGAAGTAAGCGATATCGCTGCCTATCTGGAACTGCATATTGAACAGGGGCCGTGTCTGGAACAGGCGGATCTGGCGCTGGGCGTGGTCACGGCGATTAACGGCGCGCGTCGGCTGAACTGCCGCTTTGTCGGCGAAGCGGGCCACGCGGGTACGGTGCCGATGGCGCACCGTAAGGATGCGCTGGCCGCAGCGGCGGAATGGATGGTGTTTATCGAGCAGGCCGCGCCGCAGCATAGCCCACAGCTGGTGGCTACCGTCGGCACGCTGCAGTGCCAGCCCGGCGCGGTCAACGTTATTCCTGGCGAAGTCGCACTCAGCCTGGATATTCGCGGGCCGGAAGATCGCGCGCTGGCGGAGCTGCTGTCGGAACTGCTGACTCAGGCGGAAGCGATAGCGCTGCGTCGCGGTTTAAGCTTCAGCGCCGAAGAGTATTATCGCATCCCGGCTACGCGCTGCGATGAAAAACTGCAGGCCGTGCTGGTTGATGCGGTGACGCAGGTTCAGGGCCGTTCGCTGTCGCTGCCGAGCGGCGCGGGTCACGACGCCATCGCTATCGCCGAGCGCTGGCCGGTCGGTATGCTTTTTGTGCGCTGCGATGGCGGCATCAGCCATCATCCCGCAGAAGCGGTAAAAACCGAAGACGTGGCGCAGGCCGTGCGGGCGTGGACAAAAGCGGTCAGCGATGTGGCGATGCTATGGCCGTGCGCGGGAGGTGAACGTGTCGCCTGAACAATTTAACGAATTACCGACTGACGAAGCCAGAAAGCGGCTCGCCCACTGCGTGGCGCTGGCAGACTGGATTGAAAAACTGGTGGCCGCACGGCCTTTCTCATCGCTGGAAGAACTGTTGCAGACCGGCGACAGGCTGGCGCGCGGCTGGGATGGCCAGGCGCTGGACGCAGCACTTGCCGCTCATCCGCGCATCGGTGAAACAGCGCGCGGCGATGGCAAAGAGGCGGTACTCTCCAGAAGCGAGCAGAGCAGCGTAAAAGAAACCGGCGACGAGCTGAAAGAAGCGCTACGCTCAGGCAATGCCGCTTACGAGCAGCGCTTTGGCCGCGTGTTTTTGATTCGCGCCAAAGGGCGAAGCGGTGAGGAGATGCTGGCCGAACTGCGTCGGCGGCTGGGTAACGAGGCGCAGCGTGAACAGCAGGAGGCGCTGAATCAGCTGCGGGAAATTACGCTGCTGCGCCTGCGGGAAACTTTTCAATAAAGGAGCGCGCTTAATGAGCACCATCACTACCCATATTCTGGACACCGCGCTGGGCAAACCGGCCATCGGCGTAGCGGTTTCGCTGGAGCAAAACAGCAGCCAGGGCTGGCTGCCGGTAGCGCAGGGCGACACCGACGCGGACGGGCGGATTAAAGATTTAACGCCTGAACCGCTTGCGCCGGGACACTATCGTCTGATCGCGGAAATTGGCGACTATTTCGCGGCAGATGGCCGCGACGCGCTCTATGTCAGTGCCCAAATCGATTTTGTGCTGTCGGAAGCGGGTAGCCACTACCATCTTCCTTTTCTAATCTCGCCGTGGTCATGGTCGACCTATCGCGGTAGCTGACCCTTATCCGCATCGGGCCATCGTCGTTTTGTGAAGCGCTGCGCGGCAGCCTCCGTCCTTCTTTATTATAGTCCCTCCTTCGATCTGTTTTTACAGCTTTTGCTTAAAAATAGTGGAAGGAGCCATGAGATATCATCCAAGGATAAAGGCGCTGATCGGCTTACTGCTGCAGGCGCGAAAACCGTTAAGCGGTCAGGAAATAGGAAAAAAGCTGGCGATTAAAGCCAGAACGCTGCGCGGCGATATCGCTCGCCACAGAGAAACGCTGGCGGAAGATGGCCTGCAGCTGCTGGCGCGGCAGGGCGTAGGCTATGAGCTGATTATTAAAGACAGCGAAAAATGCGGCGTGCTGCTCGATGCCGTTTGCTCTCAGCGGCCCCTTCGCCAGGCCAGGGCGCGAACGCCGGATGAAAGGAGCAGCTATCTTATTCGGAGCCTGCTTGCCGCCGGAGATTATATCCGGCTGGACGATATTGCGAATGAGATGTGCGTCAGCCGCTCCACGCTCAACAACGGTATGAAAGAGGTGCGTGAGGCGCTGGCGCATTTCGGACTGGCGTTGCGCAGGAAGTCCGCTCGCGGCGTAAAAATCGTCGGCAGCGAACTCGGCCTTCGTCAGGCCTTCGCGCGCTACTTTTTCTATGATGACGCCTTTCCGGCGGACGCCGATCCGCTGCGCCTGTCGCGACGGCGGGAAATTCGAACGATCCTGCAGGTTACGCTGACGGAACATCAGCTGACGCTGACCGATACCGGTCTGCAGAATATGGTCGTTCATCTTGAAATCGCGTTAATGCGTCTGGCTAAGCTGCCCGGCGACCAGCCGCTACCGCCGGACTATGCGGCCCTGCGGCAGCGCAGCGAATATCCGGCGGCCCGACAGCTGGCGGCGCGGCTGGAAGCAGCATTCGGCGTCGCTTTTTCCGAGGCGGAGCGCTGTATTATCGCTATCCACCTCTCTGGCAAGCGCAGCCTGAGCCAGCCGCATGCGGCGCCGGACGTTGCGCCGCTGATCGACAAAGTGATTCGCGAGATTGCTTATGGCTACGGCATCGCTCTGGCGGAGGATTTCGAGCTCTATAAGCTGCTTTCGCTGCATTTCGTCCCCATGCTGGACCGTCTTTACTGGGGGTTGAAAATCCAGAATCCGCTGCTGCAGCAGATCAAAGAAGAGCATCCCCAGTCTTTCGATATGGCGGTGCTGGCTGCAGAGATCGTTTGTCGGGAAACCGGGCTGAGCCTGGACGAGGCGGAAACCAGCTATCTGGCCGTGCATTTTGCGCTGGCGCTGGAGCGGGGCCGTCAGCAGAAAAACAGCGTGATCGTGGTTTGCGCCAGCGGCACCGGCAGCTCTCAGCTTCTGCTCTACCGCATCAGACAGCGGTTTGGGCAGAGCATCAGCCGCCTTAGCGTGGTACAGCTTTATGAACTGCAGCAGGTCGACCAGCGCAGCTATGACGTTATTCTGTCTACCGTTGATATTCCTTTTCAAACCGATATCCCTTCATTGCGCATCAACGCTTTTCCCGAGCCACAGGAGCTGGCGGAGATGGCGCGCTGGCTGCAAACGGCGCGTCCGGCGGCAAACGACATTGTCGGGCGCTATTTTCATCGCGATTTGTTCTTCAGCGATCTGCAAAGCCGCCGGCGTGACGAGCTGATAAGCGAACTTTGCCAGCGGATCGCCCGTTACGTTGCCGTCGGCGATGACTTTACGCAAAGGGTGCTGGCGCGCGAACGGCTTTCCGCGACGGAATTCGGCAACGGCGCGGCTTTCCCCCATCCTCTGCAGCCCGGCGGCGAACGCACTTTTGTCGCCGTCGCCGTCCTGCCCGCGACCATCCTCTGGCGTAAAAAAAAGGTGCGTTATCTTTTTCTGCTCAATGTTCGTCAGGGCGAAACGGATAACCTGACGCCGCTGTATGCGAGCCTGCTCTCTTTGCAGGAGAGCCGGGAACGGCTAGCGCAGTTAAACCATGCCGATTTCTCCGCTTTCGCACGGCTGTTGCGGCAGATAACCGACAAGACGCAGGACGAGGAAATCCGCAATTAATGCCGCTTTCGCTGCGGCATTATTTTGTATATGGCCGCTTCGTTTTGTCAGCCAGAATAGCCGCTGTCGCAAAGGAGAAGGAAAGCAAAAATGGAACATCGCTCAACGGCTTTACTGGAAAAATATCTGATGCCGGTTGTCGTCAGAGTCGGCAGCAACAAGGCCCTTACCGTAATCAGAAATGCTATGTGCGCCTGTATGGCGTTACTGATTATCGGCAGTACTTCGATTCTCTTTTCCAATATTCCCTGGGCGCCCGCGGCTGATTTTCTGGCTCCGGCCGCGCCATTTTTCAACGCTATCTTTAATGCTACCACCGGTATTATGGGGCTGTTGACGGCGGCCAGCGTGGCTTATTACGGCGCGTTAGAATACAAACAGGATGTCTTTGTCAGCATGGCTACTTCCGTAAGCCTGTTTATTCTCAGCCAGTATCAGCTTGTTGACGGCGCGCTGACGCTGAATGTGGAAGGACTTGGCACGCCGGGGCTGATTAGCGCCATCCTGATCGGGTTTATCACTTTAAAAACGTTGAACCTGTTTAAGCAAAAAAATATCGCGATACGGTTGCCGAAAGGTGTGCCGGATGCAGTCAGTGAATCTTTCACCTCTCTGCTGCCCGCGCTGTTTTTACTGGTGCTGTTCAGCCTGATCGTAGTGGTGTTCGGTTTCAATATTAACGTGGTTATCTCCCGGCTGATGACGCCGGTGACTTTTGTACTGAATTCCGCGCCGGGCTACGCCATCTACCATATGCTGTGCGCGCTGGTTTTCTTTTGCGGCATTAATTCCCAGGTGGTGATTGGCGTCGCGATGCCCTTTTTGATGCAGAACGGCGCCATGAATGAGCGGGCGTTTCAGGCCGGCGAAACGGTGATGTATGCCGCTACCAATGCTACCGACGCCATGATCTGGTCCGGCGGTACGGGCGCGACGCTGGGGCTGGTGCTGCTGATGTCGCTGACGGCGAAGAGTCGCTACTTCAGAAAGCTGGGCAGAATGTCGCTGGGACCCGGTATCTTTAATATCAACGAACCAGTGATTTTCGGTGCGCCTGTCTGTTTTAACCCGCTGTTTATGGTTCCTTTTATCGTTACGCCTGGGCTGCTTGCTGGATCCACCTGGCTGCTGATGCAGCATGGCGTCATCGATCTGCCTCACGTCGCGAATCTGCCCTGGACCACGCCAGGTTTTATCGTAGGTTTTCTGATGACGGGCGGCAGCCTTTCCACCACGCTATGGTCTTTCGCTATCGTGGCGATCTCCCTGTTTATTTACTATCCCTTTTTTCGCATCGCCGACCGCCAGCTTTATCAGCAGGAATGTGCAGAAGCCGCAGACGATGAAAAGGAGAGCGCACTATGAACGACTTTACTCAGGCAGCTTTTCCGGCAGATTTCCTGTGGGGCGCGGCGACCGCCGCTTATCAGGTTGAAGGCGCCTTCGATCGGGATGGCAAAGGCGTTTCCGTTCAGGATGCCAGAAACCATTGCAACAGGTTTCACGATACCGCCGTTACCTCCGATCACTATCACCGCTTTCGAGAGGATATCGCCCTGATGAAGGAGCTGGGGCTAAAATCCTATCGTTTCTCTGTCGCCTGGACGCGCATTTATCCGGACGGCGTGACGCTGAATAAAGCCGGAATCGCTTTTTATAACCAGCTGATTGACGAGCTGTGCGCAAATGGCATTGCGCCGCTGATGACGCTCTACCATTTCGATCATCCGCAGGCGCTTCAGCAGAGCTATAACGGCTGGTACAGCGAGCGCATGATTGCGGATTTCCTCCGTTTTGCTAACACCTGCTTTTGCGAATTCGGCGATCGCGTCCGCTACTTTATGACGATCTGCGAGTCTAACAATGTCGTCCTCTATCCTGATTTGATCGGCGGCGTACCGGCAGGCGTGGAGGTGGAAGCCTGGCGCTTCCAGGTCAGTCGCGTGATGGCGCTGGCTAATGCCAGAGTTATACAGCTTTGTCATCAAACGCTGCCGCAGGCCAGCATCGGACCGTGCATCGGCTATGCCATTGCCTATCCGGCAACCTGTGCGCCGCTGGATGTGCTGGCCGCGCTGAATGAGGATGAGTTTCGCACTTTCTATCCGCTCGATCTGCTTTGTCATGGGCGGCAGAACCCGGCGGTGGTCAACTTTTTCGGCCGGCGTGGCCTGGATATCCGCCTGCCGCCAGACGAGCTTGCAGAGATCGGCAGCGCGGCTCCCGATTTTATCGCCTTCAACTATTACCAGAGCGACGTAGCGAAACATTGCCCTGAGGAGAGCGAGGCGCGGCAGCCGGGCTTTAATCCCGATGGTCAACAGGGCGGTTTTACCTGGCCGTCTTTTCCGGGGCTGTACGCTGGCGACAGCAATCCTTATCTGCCGCGCAATGACTGGGACTGGGAGATCGATCCTGTCGGCCTGCGCATCGCCTGCCGCAAACTTTACGACCGCTACCAGCTGCCGCTGCTGATCACCGAGAACGGGCTTGGCGCACGCGATACCCTGGAAGCGGGTAGGGTCGAAGATGGTTATCGCATCGACTATCTGCAGCAGCATATTGCGCAGATGCGGCTGGCAATAGCCGAAGGCATCCCGTTGCTGGGCTATTATCCCTGGTCGTTTCTGGATGTGATGAGCACCAGTAACGGTTACAGCAAACGCTACGGCTTCGTTTATGTCGATCGGGACGATCGGCATCTCAGGTCATTGAATCGTTACAAAAAAGCGAGCTTTTACTGGTATCAGAAAGTCATACAGAGTCAGGGAAAAGACCTTTCCCATGCTAATCAGGAGCGTTGAAGATGAAAAATATTTTGCTGATGTGTTCTGCCGGGATGTCGACCAGCATGATGGTGAAAAAAATGAAGGAGGCAGCTGAGAAACTGCGCGCCGATGTCGCCATCAGAGCGATTCCGGAGCAGGCGCTGAGCGAACACCTGGCCGGAACGGATATTATTTTGCTGGGGCCGCAAATTCGCTTTTTAAAAGACAAAGTGCAGGAAGCGGCGAAACCGGTGCCCGTGCGCGTTATCGATACCCTGGACTACGGCACCATGAACGGCGAAAAAATTCTGCTGCAGGCGCTGGCTATTCTGGATGAAAAATAGAATGGATATGGAAGCAATCTGTTTTGAGCTGATTTGCCATGTCGGCGAAGCTCGTTCGTCCTTTATCGAGGCGATTCAGGAGGCGAAAAAAGGACATTTTTCCCGGGCGCAGTCGCTGATTGAGAGCGGCAAAGAGAGCTACAGCCAGGGACATCGGGTGCACGCGGAACTGGTGCAGGCGGAAATGAACGGCCTGCAGGAACGGCTGCCGCTTATTTTAATCCACGCTGAGGATCAAATGATGAGCGCGGAAAACTTCAGAATATTGAGCGAGGAGTTTTTAGATCTCTATCAGCGCCTGAGCGTCCATTAGGCTCGTTTACTTCGGAGAAGAATATGAAAAGGATTTTACTCATAGCGTCACTGTTTGGCGTCCAGCGCGCTCAGAGAGTGGCACTACGGCGGCTATGAAGGTCGGGACGATGCGGAAATGTGGATGCCGCTCTATGCCCACGCCGGCGTGGAATTCAAAAAAGACTGGTCGACCTGGGAAGCCTTTACCAAAAAAATGTCGGATAAAGCTATAGCGGACGCCATTGCCAGCAACGATAAAACCGGCACGGCGGAAAACTACGACGCTATCGTAGCGAGGCTAAAGAGCGGGATGGCCGAAATCGTTCAACAAACCCTGGCGGCGGGCGGCGGGAAGAGTTTAGTGGTATCGCATGGCGGCGCTATAGCCACGATTCTCTTCATGCCGGAGCAGTATCATGGCGAAAGCATTGGCAACGGCAGCGTAACCCTTTTACGCTATGACAACGGCAAATATACGCTAAGCAGGCTGGAATAATAGCTTCTGCTAAAGCGAACCACCGTTTCGCACAGTAACCCCTCGTTACGCTCACGTTTCAGCTCTTTTCCTGAGTAGCTAACACGGTTTTCACATCGGAAACCGCTGTTATTACCGTGGTACTAAAGCCATTCTTTTGCCTTTCAAAAGTTTCCCGGAGGTGCCTGGATTTTCGCCGATCCGGAAAGACCGGTCATCGTCATTTTAGCCTGCTATTTTCTTCGGAAGCGTTTTTAACCCCTTGTCTGAAAGCGCGATTGGCAAAAAAAGCAGCACCTTGTCTTCTGGTAACTGAACGCAAAAGCGCGATTAAAAGCTTTATGTTAATGAGAATTATTTGCATTATTTTAAGCTAAAAAATATCTTTGCCAGCCTGCTGAGCGATGCCGATAGCTGAAGAAGATAGCAGACCTGAATGCGCAGATGCGCCAGGCCTGGCGGGGAAGACGCTATTTACAGGTAGTGGCAGGAGATTATTTTTTAATCTGCTGCGAAAAGCCTTTTTAAGAGTAACCTCACGCTTATCCTTCACCCTAAGCTTTGTTTAAGTATCCTTTTGCTTTATTTACCCCTCTTTTTGCAGGGATAATTTTCTGCGCAATGTAAAGACAGCGAGCGCTTCTCTTTTTGTGCTATAAATTTCAGTCAATTACAGATATTTCTCAACAAAAATTATGTGCGTAGTTCAATTTTTATATTAATTCCTGTTGTTGACGTAATATTACAAATCGTGCAAGCATTAATTTACCTAATATAATCAGGCTGAATGGGTATGTACCGCTATAGCTGCGATCTGCAGGACGTTGAGAAAAAAGCGTTAACCGAAATTTATAACTCACAGCACCATACGTCTTTGGATGTAGCAGCGTTAAGCGAGCAGATCGACAGTGCCATTGGTTTATCAAATGCCGATGTGACTTTTCCGCTTATCGTGAGCGGACAGAATCAGGTCAAAGCATTTTGCCTGGTGCATTACTCCGCTCAGGAAAAAATACGCGACTCAGGCCAGCTGCATTTTTCAATGTTTATTGCGGCCAACGAAAGCGCGGTATTACGCTTTTTGTTCGACTCCGTTTTTGTTGAGGTGAACAGGCGTGCATTACCGCTGGCGGAGAAAACCGCTCTCTATGGCCCGCTGCATAATTCCGTTCTGATCAAACGAGGATTAAGAACCTTTGCAGATGAGCCATTTACTTATCAAATGCCGGATAACGATCCGGCCTGTTGTGAAAACCTGCTGGAAGCCGGAGCGGTAAAAGCGAAAGATCTGCTGGAAATTATTTATGAATATCATCCTGACGACAGTTTGCTGACGCAAGTGGATCCCCGTTTGCTGACTCGTCTGGAGGCGGTTTCATTTGAATTTGTGCAGAAAGAGCAGATAACGGCCTGTCAGGATGAAATCGCCGCCGTCTATAACGCCGCCTGGAAAGATAACTGGGGAACCAGCGCAGCCTCGCCTAATGAAATTGCCCTTGCTGCAGGCAATGTCAAAAATATTATGGGCATGCTGGCAAGAAAGGATGGACGCATTATTGGATTCACCATGATGCAGTTTATCGACGACGACAGTGGAAAAACCGGCCGGGCGTTTCTTTCCGGCGTGCTGCCTGAATGGCGCCAGCGTGGATTATCGGTGGTATTGACCTCAAAACTCTCCGCGATTGCTATTAGTCAGGGTATTAAAAACTTCAGCATCTCATGGATGCTGGAAGACAATAAAATGATAATCAGGACGATGCAAAAGTTTACCCGGCATGGAAAAGGGCGGGTCAGACGTTACAGAATATTCTCTTTTGCGTGAAATTTAAGGAAACCGGTATGAGTTTGTACGAAATGGTCAATGCCGAACAAGGCGGCATTAGCCTGAACTATTTCCCTCAGGTACGTTCCGCCTGCGGAAGATATCTTCACCTTGCCAACGGCGATAAAAATATCAATTTTTCGTCGTGCGATTATTTAGGCATGGCGAATCATCCGTTAATGAAAGAAGCGGCGATCCGCGCCATTGAGAAATATGGCACAAACATCAGCGGCCCGATGATATTTTGTGGTTACACCGAATATCATGAGGAGCTGGAAAAGCGTTACGCGGAAATGTTCGGCGTTAACCAGGCGCTGATGTATACCACTTCCTACCAGGCTAATATCGGCGCGCTGCCTGTGATCGCTCAGGAAGTTGACCTGATCGTGATGGATAAACTTTGCCATGTTTCGCTTTATGATGCGGTCAAGCTCAGCGGCAAGCCGTTTCGCGTCTACCAGCACAATAATATCGCCAGGTTGGCGGATATTATTAATAACAATCCCGGCAAGAAAATCCTGGTGGTGTCAGACGGCGTATTCTCCGCTGACGGTGATTTCTGCGACGTGGCCGCCCTGTGTGAACTTAAAGCGGATAATCCCAACCTGATTCTCTATATCGACGACGCGCATGGCGTGGGCGCGCTGGGCGCAGAGGGCTGCGGTCTGGTAGAAGCCAGCGGCTGCCTGGGAAAAGTCGATGTGATTATCGGTACCATGAGCAAATCTTTCGGCTCAACCGGCGGTTTCTGCATCATTAAAGACGATGAGCTGGCGCAAAAAGTAAAATATAAAAGCCCGACCTATAACGCTTCGCGTGCCGTATCGCCAGGCGTGGCGGCCGCTTCCTGCATGGCGCTGGAGCTGAATAAGCGGGAAGGGAAAAGCCGACGCGCGCAGCTGGCGGAGCTGATCGACTACGCGCACCGTCGTCTTGAGCAGACCAGCGTCAATAAGCAGTACTCCGTGTCTGCCGTGATCCCGATTATCTTTGAAAAGGCGGAGCAGGCGGCGGCGGTTAACGCTTTTCTGCTGCAGAAAAATATTATGGCTTCCCTGTTTGTGCCGCCTTATGTCGAAAGAAATAAATCACGCCTGCGCGTTACCCTGACCAGCAATCATACCAATGAGGATATCGATCTGCTGGTGGATGCCCTGGAAAAGGCAATGGCCGTCGCCAGCTGAAATTGAGCCTGAAACTATGAATGGAAATATTTTTCTCCCTACGGCCGTACTGGTTTGTTGCTACTGGCTGCTTTGTTCTGGCCTGGGAATGCTGGCCAGTAATTATAATATCAAGATTAACTACACGCGAAAGATTGGGCATTTCTCTATGTTCATTTTTCCGGGCGTGGTCTATCTACTTTTTAATATCAGCAACTCGACCGACAAAATCATTATAGCCTCGCTTTCCAGCGTCTGCTTTTTTCTGAGCCTGTTAGGTTTTTTCCGCGAGAAGCTAAAATATCTGTCGCTCTCTTTTCGCGCCATTGATCGGCCAGAAGATCGCCCCTATACGCTGGTCTGGATATTTTCGCAAACCTTTGTCGGCTTTATCGTGCTGGGCGCATTCAGCCTGCTGTGGAATAAGTTAAATATCCCACAGGAATTTATGTATATGACCATACTGACCACCACGCTGGGCGATGGCCTGGCGGAGCCGGTAGGGGTCAGGTTCGGCAAACATAAATACAAGGTGAAAGGGTTTCTTATCGAGAAAACCTTCTATCGCAGCTATGAGGGAAGCCTGGTTGTTTTCCTGGCCGCGCTTATCCTGGCCCTCTGTTTTATTAATCAATTTCATGGCGCAGGAAAAATGCTGATGATTTTTGTTTTTCCGCTGGCCATGATGCTGACGGAAGCTAAATCTCCCCATACCTGGGATACGCCGTTTCTGTTTTTTGTCGGGAATATCATCATTACCTGTGCCTGCTTATTATGATTGTCCTCGTTCGTCACGCCACGCCGAAAATTGACTATTCGCGCTGCTGTTATCGCACGGCCAGGGAGCGTCTGAACGATTACGATCAAACCAGAGAGGTAGATGAACAGGAGATTCAGCGTTTTTTCGCTTCTCCTGTTTATCAAAAGATCGGCAATAAAGAGCTGCGGGTTTATAGCTCGCCAACGGGCAGGGCGGAACGTACCTGCCAGTTACTTTTTCACGCTGTTGATGATTACGTTACAGAGCCGAACCTGAAAGAGGTTTCCCTGAGCATCTTTCCTGTGCCGTTATTAAAAATGAAGGTGCGAAGCTGGTTTTTGCTTTCGCGGCTGGCCTGGCTGGCGGGATTTAGCCGGGAAAAAGAACGGGCTCGCCATGCCGTTCAGCGCGCCGTCGATTTTTTTCCCGTGCTTGAGGAAAACGAAAACGTTGCGATTGTTTCTCACGGTTATTTTATGCATTACCTGAAAAAAGAGCTGCGTAAAAACCGCTACAGACAGGGCGAGATATTCCGTGAGGGTTGTTTTACCGTAGAGGTCTGGGACAAATGAAAAAGGTTCTGATTACGGGAGCCAGCGGATTTATAGGGAAAAGCGTAGCCGATTACCTGAGCAGGCAGCCAGGTATTGAAGTGGTGCGCTACTCCCGATATCCAAAGCCCGGTTACTTTAGCTGCCAGCCGGGCGACGACGCCTGGCTAAAAATCGTCGACGAGTGCACGGCCATTATTAATTGCGCCGGCGTTGGGCTGGCTAAAATCAAACGTCAGCGCAACGCCAATGAAGCGATCGCCAGAGAACTGGTCGCTTCGCTGCCGTTGAAGAGCGATAAAAAGTATCGGCTCTTACATCTGAGCACCATTAAAGCCTATAACGCCCGCGGCTACGACGATGCCTACGCCGATGACAAGCAGCGCGCGGAAACCGTTTTTCTTGATAACAGCGACAGGTTGCGCGGCGAGCTGCTACGTATTCCGGCGGTCTTCGGGACGAATGATGCGAATCTCAATCCTCTACTGAAGCTGGCGCAAAAGGGAAAACTGCCGGAAATCGAAGGCGATATCAGTAACTGGTTCTGCATCAGTAATGAGCAGATTGCCTGCTATATCCATCGCTGGCTGGAAGAGGAAAATCAGCAGCAGCTGCGCTGCAGCTATCTGCTCAGCCGTGCGCGCTACAGCGTCAACGATTTGATTAAAGCGGTTAATCGTCATATTCACGGCGACGCTTATCGGGCGGGGCGCAAAAAGCTTTTCCAGATCAGGATGCTTTATCGAATTTTGGCCCTGAAAAGCCGCCTGGCGGCGGGTTTTCGCTGGAACCAGTTTCCCGCCGAGCGTTTCCAGGATCTGTTTCAGCGTAGCTGGGAGATAGAGCAATCGGAAAACATCGCCTTACACCTGGTTAATTTCGCCCCTGACGATATATGGAAAGGAAAATGAAAAAATTCCGCTTTTCACTGCTGTTTGCGTTTCTGACGCCGCTGCTGGTTTCGCTGGCCGCCGCCGTTTATCTCCATCGCGAACTGTTTCTTTATCCGGCCGCTTTGCTGGCGGTACTGAACGAACTTCTCTTTTTACGCGAGGTTTCCGACGCGCAGTCGCGGGATAAAGGCATCCTTAGCGCGGTAGTTATCTCTTCCACTATTGCGGTACTGATTTACTTCTCCGGCTCTTTTCCGCATACCGAGCCGCAACTGTGGGCTGGCGCGCTGCTGGTGCTACTGGGCTGCGTTCTGCGCACCTGGGCCAAAATCACCCTGGGCGTGCATTTTTCCCATACGCTCCGGGTCATTACCGATCATCAGCTGATTAATCACGGCCTGTTCCGCTTTATCCGTCATCCGGCCTATAGCGGCACCATTTTGCTGATGGCCGGATTCGGCTGTTTTCTGCATCCCGATGCCGCTCTGCTCAGCTTTTTCATCTTCTTTATTCTGGCGATGCGACGCATCGAAAATGAAGAAGAGATGATGAACGCCAGCTTTGGCCAGCAATATACCCTTTATAAAAGATATTCCTGGAAATTATTCCCTTTTATCATCTAGTTAACGGAGAAGTTTATGCACACTGAAGAGACTCAGGCAAAGCTGAAAGCGCTGGTTGCGGAAATCCTTGAGGTCGACGCGGACGAGATTGCTGACGACGCTAACTTTAAGCACGATTTCGGCGCCGATTCGATCACCGGCATTGAGATCCTGGCCGCCATCGAAGCGGAATTTGGTTTAAATCTTCCCGAAAGCTACGTGGAAAACATGACCGATATGCGTTCTGTCTACGCCATCACGCAGCAGCATCTTGAGGCGCAGCCCGTAGGGATCGGGGAATGAGTCAGCACAGCGCGCAGGACCACGAACGTATTGTCGTCACAGGTTTAGGGCCTGTTCATGCGTTGGGGATCGGTAAAGAGGCTTTCTTCGCTTCGCTGGCCGCCGGTATGGACAGCGCCGCGCCCATCCGTTCCGTTGACGCCACGCAATACAAACATCACTACGGCTGCGAAGTGAATGAAGAGGCGCTGTCGCGCTATCCGCTTGATGATTTGCCCGCTGGCTGTGAAAAAGCGAGCCGTTACGCCATTCTGGGCACCAAACTGGCTATCGAAGATGCCGGACTAACGCGCGAAGCGCTCTCCGGTCAGCCGGTCGGCTGTTTTTTAGGCACTACCGATGGCGAGTCGCAGCGTATCGACACGCTGGTTCATCAGCTGCAGGACGAGGCGGAGCCAGGCGCAGGCAGCTTTGCGGCGGTCGCGCATGCCCGCATCAGCCGTAACGTCAGCCTCTACCTTAACGCCACCGGGCCGGCTTACACCATCGGCAACGCCTGCTCGGCCAGCAATGCCGCTATTGTTTCCGCCGTAGAGTACCTGCAGAGCAGCCAGGCGGATTTCGCCATCTGTGGCGGCAGCGATGTCGCCTGTCGCAAAACGCTCTCTATTTTTCATCGGCTTTCCGCTATCAGCGAAAAGAAATGCACGCCGTTCGATAAAGCGCGCAAAGGCATTATTCCTGCGGAAGGCGCGAGCATCCTGCTGCTGGAGAAACTCTCCTCTGCAAAGCGCAGAAACGCGCGGATCTATGGCGAAGTCGTAGGCTACGGCATGAACTGCGACGCGACGCACATGACCAACCTTAACCCCGACAAGATCAAAATTTGTCTTGAGCGTTGCCTGAGCAGCGCCGGTCTGATCCCTGCGGATGTGGACTACATCTGTATGCACGGCACGGGTACGCCTGCTAACGATCTTAACGAGTATCAGTCGGTACAAAAAGTTTTCGGCGACGCGATTCCGATGTGCGGTTCGATTAAATCTATGGCCGGACATGCAATGGGCGCGGCAGCGGGATTTGGCGCTATTGCCTGCCTGTTTGCTTTAAATAAAGGCATACCGCCGACCATCAACCTGACCGAGCAGGATCCGGCTATCGTCTTACCGCTTACCAGCGAATTTTTACCGCAAACCGTGAACGTCGCGATTAATAACGCTTTCGCTTTCGGCGGGAACAATGCCATCGTCGCTTTCAGAAGGATGAACCATCATGAGTAACCTTTCACTTGCTGTCGCTCACTGGCATAGCCTGAAAGATGGCGTGCAGGCAGGTTCCGGGCAGCCGCTGCCCGCTGAAAATGGCCGCATCAATCCGGCTGAGGTACTGGCCGGTAAAAAGCTGCGCAATATCGATCCGCAAACCATCGATATGCTGTGCTGTTTCGCCGCCCTGAGCCAGGTCGCCAGCTGGGAACCTCATGCCGCGATGGTCAGTGCGACATCGATGGGCGCGTTCGACAGCGTGTGTAAACTGCTGCGGGAATCGAGGGAAAACGCGCTGCCTCACCAGATTTCGCCGGGCAATATTCCCAATACGGTGATTAACTCGACGGCTGGCCTCTCGGCGATTCACTACGGGTTTGACGGCCCTAATATCAGCCTGTGCGCCAACGAACTCTCTTTTTATGAAGCGTTAACCAAAGCTTTCGCCCTGATGCAGCGTCAGCAGGCCAACGATATTTTTGTCAGCGCGGTAGAGAGCTGGCAGGGTTTGTATGGTCGCTCGTTGAATCCTTACAGAAGGGAAGATAATCGGGAAAATCTGCCTCAGCTTTCTTACGCCGCGCTGTTTATGTTTTCCCGCTTGCCCGAGAGCGACGCGGTCGATCGCGTGCTGACGGTGACCACGGGACGAGTACTGCAGCCTGCCGACCTTAGTGACAAACTGGCCAGTTTTTTGTTCAGCAGCGGCCATGCCTGCGACGACATTGAGCAGATCAACCAGTGGGGCGTGGACGGCCAGACAGAGGCGATCGCGCAACTTCTTCCCGGCGCCACGCTGACCAGCCTGAGCGCTTCGGCAAAGGTACTGATGTCTGGCCTGGGCGCCTGGCAACTGGCGCAGCTGCTTTCCACCGTGCGGCCGGGAAAACTCGCGGTTCAGCTGGCGATGGACAGTGAAGGGTTTTACGGTATTGCGATTATTAAGAAGGCGCACTCTTGAAAAGTACTGCAAACACCCCGACAGAGAGTGAAACCTTTACCCGCTATTATGAGGCCGGCCATCGGGCGTTTCAGGGGCATTTTCCCAATAACCCGATTTTACCGGGCGTATTCTATTTTCGGGAAATACGCAGCCTGCTGCCTTCCGCGATGACGGCGGGCAGTTATGTAATTAAACAGGCGAAGTTTATTAAAATGGTTGGGCCAGATACGCAATTATTTTATCAAATCGGCCAGCGTCCTGTTGCCGACGAGGATAAAACAGAAGTGACCGCCATAGTGAAAAACGCAGCGGAAGAAACGGTGGCTAAAATACAATTTATAGTAAAGGCGGAAGGGTGAAATGCAGGCTGAAAACCGGGAGCATATCGGCATTATCGGCGTTAATCCTCATCGGTTTCCGATGGTTCTGGTGGACCGAATTATTGAAAACGGCAGCCAGGTCATCACCGAGAAGTTCGTTTCGTTGAATGACTATGAATTCCGTCAGGCGGATTTTAACAAGCCGGACGAACTGATTTATCCCGACTGGCTGATCGTTGAATCTTTTTTTCAGTCAGCCGGGCTTTTTTTGCATGATGTCGGCCGCGAACTGTCACCTTACGTTATCTCATGCAAGCAGGTTGAAATTTGTCGAACCGTCATGGCTGGCGATATTATCCACCATCATGTTTCGCTTGATGTCCGTAAGGAGAGCTTTATTATTGTCAGCGGTGAAAGCCGGGTAGGTGATGAAAAAGTCATCAGCTATCAGCAGGTAATGCTGGGTTTTCAATGAGATAAAACGCAACAGGGTTAATGATTAGGCAAAATATGATCGCGATAGTCAGACTGATTCTTATGGGAATATTTATAATAGCCAGCACCTTTATAGTGCTGATCGTTTGCCTGCTACGGCCGCGTAACGTTAAAAATGTCTACTTTGCCGCACAGCTTTACAGCAAAATAGCCTGGCTGCTTGGGGTAAAAGTGACCGTGACTGGCCAGGAAAATATTCCCGCCGGAAGCTGCGTTTATGTCGCCAATCACCAAAGCAACTACGATATTTTTTTCCTGACGGCAGCGGTTCCTTCCGGAACGGTCAGCATTGGCAAAAAAAGCATTCTTTACTTTCCCTTTTTTGGTTTGATCTACTGGCTGTCAGGCAACATCTTTATTGAACGCGGCAACAAGATAAAAGCGATGCAGGCGCTGAAGAAAACAAAGGAAAAGATGCTAAAGAAGAATATGTCGGTATGGCTTTTTCCTGAAGGGACGCGCAATTATGGCAAAGGCTTAAAGCCATTTAAAACCGGTGCGTTTCATCTTGCCCGCAACGCCGAGCTTCCTCTGGTGCCGGTCAGCGCCAGCAGCTATTACCCGAACTTCCGTCTGAATCGATTAAATAATGGCGAGATGATTATTAAATATCTGCCGCCTATTGATAAAGAGACGCTGCTTACGCAGCCGGTTCGGGAAGTGGTCGCTTCCGTCTATGAAAAAATAAATAATGAAATCACCTTGCTGGATGAAGAAACTGCTCGCGCTGACCGCCGTGCGGTGAAACAGCACACGCCTTAATTTTACGTTATTCCGTGGTTTTTATGCTGCCAGCGAAAGCTGGCAGTGGATTTCTGCACGCTTTTTCTGGCAATACAGGCTGTATCAATCGGAACGATTTATGAAGAAATCAGGAAAAATAACCCTCAGGTTTGTCATTTTACTTCTCGGTCTGACTACGCTGGGAGGATTTTTCCTGCGGGGAGAAGAAAAAACCGCTTCAGCAGAAAACGACGCCGGGGAAACCGCGCGTCAGCCTGTACAGATAGCCGCCGTCAGGCAGGCGGACGTGCCTGTCTTGCTGCAGGCGCCGGGCAATATCGTTTCCGAAGCCACCGTGAATATTACCAGCCGGGTGGACGGGCAGTTGACGGCCATTTATTTCACCGAAGGCGAAGAGGTGAAAAAGGGCCAGCTGCTGGCGCAGATCGATCCCAGAGAATATGAAGCGGCCCTGCAGCGCTACCAGGGCGAGCTGGCTGAAAACCGGGCGATGCTGAAAAGCGCCGGCGAACAGCTGAAACGCTACAAAACGCTGCAGCAGCAGCACCTGATCGCCCGTCAGGATCTGGACAACCAGGCGGCGACGGTGGAGCAGCTGCAGGGCGCGATTACCGCCTCGCAGGGACAGATTGCCGCCGCGCAGCTCAAGCTGGCGTTTACCCGTATCACCGCGCCGGTTTCCGGACGGGCAGGCCTGCGGCTGATCGATGAAGGTAACATGATCATTGCCAGCGAAAACAAAGCCATTGTTACCCTGACTCAGGAGCAGCCGGTTGCCGTCACGTTCAGCCTGCCGCAGGAAAACCTGTTCGCTGTCCGGGCGAAACAGCAGCGCTCGCGCCTGCCGGTGGCGCTGTTTGACGCCGATAATCGGCAGACGCTGGCGCACTGCCAGCTGCGTTACATCAGCAATGAGATCGATTCCGCCACGGGCAGCATCAAACTCAAGGCCGTTTGCGACAATGAAAATCGCGCGCTTTACCCCAGCCAGTTGGTTAACGCTCATCTTCAGCTCGATCTGCTGAAAAACGTGGTGGTTCTCCCCCAGCGCGCTATTCAGTACAGCCATCAGGGCAACTTTGTTTATGCCGTCGATGCCGGACGAGTCGTTCAGCGCGAGGTCACTACCGGCGCGCCCTATGGTCAGGACGATGTCGTCCTGAAATCCGGACTGCGTCCCGGCGAAAAGGTGGTCACCGAGGGGTTTGCTGATTTGCATAACGGCAGCGCCGTTGACATTGTCGACGCCTCCGCAGGCAAAGAGGCTGTGCCGTGAATCCTTCTCAGCCTTTTATACGTCGGCCGGTCGCTACGCTGCTGCTGGCGCTGAGCCTTTTCGTCGGCGGGCTGCTGGCCGCGATAACCCTGCCGGTGTCGGCGTTGCCGCAGGCCGATTATCCGGTGATTCAGCTGACCACCTACTATCCCGGCGCCAGCCCCAAAATTATGGCTTCCGCCGTCACCGCGCCGCTGGAGCGCCAGCTGGGCATGATGTCGGGACTGGCGCAAATGTACTCCACCAGCGGCAACGGCATTTCGCTGATCACGCTACGGTTTAACCTGACGCTACCGCTGGATGTCGCGCAGCAGGAAGTGCAGGCCGCGATTAACGCCGCGACGAAACTGCTGCCGGAAGATTTACCGACGCTGCCGGTGTACAAAAAAATCAACCCGGCCGACAAGCCGCTGGTCACGCTGATGGCGACTTCCGAACGGCGACCGCTGACGGAAGTGCAGGATGTGATTAACAAGCGCATTGCGTTGAATATTTCTCAAATCAGCGGCGTCGGTAATCTCTCGCTGCTGGGCGGCCAGCGGCCTGCCATTCGCTTAACCTTCAATGAAGAGGCGCTCGCCGCCCACCATCTGAGCCTGGAAGCGGTGCGGCAGCGCGTGCTATCCAGCAGCCTGCAGAGCGCCAAAGGCGATATCAGCGGCCGCTATGAAACCTTGCTGCTGGATACCAACGATCAGCTGCAAACCGTCGCCGACTGGCGTCAGTTGATTCTCTCCTGGCAGGACGGCGTCGCGCTGCGGCTTGGCGACGTGGCGCGGGTAGAGCAGGGCGCGGAAGATGTTTTCCAGGCCGCATGGGTTAATCGTCAGCCCGCGATCGTATTGAATATTCAGCGTCAGCCGGGCGTCAACGAGGTCAAAGTGGCCGAGGCGATTCGCCAGCATCTGCCTGAATGGCAGGCGTCGCTGCCGCCTGACGTCACGCTGAAAATGCTGGTCGATCACAGCGAGACGATAAAATCGTCGGTGGCCGGCGTGGGAAAAGAGCTGGGCTTTTCGATACTGCTGGTGGTGCTGGTTACGCTGTTTTTCCTGCGCGATAGCGCCGCCACGCTGGTTACCGGCATCGTGGTGCCGCTGTCGATGGCCGGCACCTGCGTGGTGATGCATTTTTGCGGCTTCAGCCTGAATAACTTCACGCTGATGGCGCTCACCATCGCCTGCAGCTTCGTTATCGACGACGCGATTGTGGTGGTCGAAAACATCTCCCGCTGGCTGGAACGCGGCATGTCGCGCGTCGAAGCCGCTTTAAAGGGAACGCAGGAGATAGGCTTTACCGTGATTTCCCTGACGCTATCGCTGCTGGCCGTGCTGGTTCCTTTGCTCTTTATGCCGGGTATTACAGGCCGGCTGCTGCGGGAATTTTCCATTACGCTGGCGACGGCGATCGCCATGTCGATGATCATTTCGTTAACGCTTACGCCATCGCTCTGCGCGGCGCTGTTGAAGAAGTCCGCTCAGACTGGCGAAGGCCGCTTATTAATGCGTCTCAGAGCGCTTTATGGTCGGGCGCTGGATCGCTGTTTAGACAACTCACGCCTGATTGTTTTTTCTACGCTGGCACTGGCGGTTGTTGCCGCCGCGCTCTATATGGCTGTGCCAAAAAGCTTTTTTCCCACGGAAGACACCGGCGTTATCCGCATTACCGCTGTGGCGCAGGGCGCCATCTCCAGCACGGAAATCAATCGGCGTCAGCAGCAGCTAAACGCGCTCATCCTGCAAAATCCGGCGGTGGCCAGCGTCACAGCCAGCACCGGCGTCAGCCCGGAAAACCCGGCGTTTAACCGCAGCCTGATGGTGGTTAACCTGAAACCTTCTTCGCAGCGCCGCCTGTCGGCGCAGCAGGTAGCACAGCAGCTACAACGCGCGGCCCTGAAGAAAACGGCGATGAAGATCTATGCCACCGTCGCGCCGCGCCTGACCTTAAACGATCTCGTCGCGCCGGGACGCTATCAGTTTACGGTTGAAGATACCGCTCGCGACAGGCTGCAGGAGAGCGCCGCCAGGCTGGTGGAGGCGATGCGTCGGCTGCCCGGTTTGACCGACGTCAGCAGCAGCGCGGACGAACAGGCGAAAACCGTCAGGATTTTGATTAATCGCGATAAAGCTGCCCGTTTAGGGCTGAGCGTCGCCGATATCGATGCCGCGCTTTACAACGCCTTCGGGCAGCGCCAAATTGCCACGCTTTACACCGAAGCCAGTCAATATCGGGTAGTGCTGACCGCGCGTTCGTTGCATAACGGCGGCCTTGATGCGCTAACCCACCTTTCGCTGACGACCGATACGGCGGAAAACCGTAGCGCCGCTCGCGTTCCACTCAGCGCCGTAGCGGATTTTCAGCTGGGTCGGGAGCCGGTCACGCAGGAAAAGATCAATCAAATCCCGGCGGTGGCGCTTTCCTTTAATTTGGCTGAAGGAGAGTCGTTACAGGCGGCGACTGAGGCTATTCACCAGCTTAAGGCCCGGCTCGGCCTGCCGGAGAGTACGGTACTGCGTTTCCAGGGCGAAGCCGCGCTGTTTGAATCCTCACCGGCTAGCGAGCTATGGCTGATCGCCGCCGCGATCTTTTCAGTCTATGTGATCCTCGGCATGCTTTATGAAAGCTTTATCCATCCGGTCACTATCCTCTCTACGCTGCCTTCCGCCGGAGTTGGCGCGCTGCTGGCGCTGTGGGCAGGCCGGATGGATTACACCCTGATCGCCATGATCGGCATGATCCTGCTTATCGGCATCGTGAAAAAAAATGCCATTATCATGATCGATTTCGCGATTCAGGCGCAGCGGCGCGAGAAGCTGAGCGCGAAAGAGGCGATTCGCCAGGCCTGCTTGCTGCGTTTCCGCCCGGTGATCATGACCACCATCGCCACGCTGCTGGGAGCGTTGCCGCTGATGTTTGCCGTGGGCGACGGCGCCGAGCTGCGACAGCCGCTTGGCCTGGTCACCGTTAGCGGCCTGCTGGTCAGCCAGCTTTTAACGCTGTTTAGCGTTCCGGTGGTTTATCTGAGCCTGGCGCGCTTCGCTTTTTCGTCCGCCTCCACGCAGCGGGTTACGGCATGAAAACGCTTATTCGGCTGTTTATCGGTCGGCCTGTGGCGACGCTGCTGCTGACCATCGCCATCACTCTGGCCGGTCTGATTAGCTACCGTTTGCTGCCCGTTGCGCCGCTACCGCAGGTGGATCTGCCCACGATAGTGGTGACGGCTTCGCTGCCCGGCGCCAGTCCCGATACCATGGCGGCGACGGTAGCCGCGCCGCTGGAGCGCACGCTGGGGCAAATTGCGGGCGTTACGGAACTCACCTCCAGCAGCTCGCCGGGCAACAGTATGCTCGTGCTGCAGTTTGCCGTCAGCCGCGACATTGACGGCGCGGCGCGCGATGTGCAGGCGGCGATTGACGCCGCGCAGTCACTGCTGCCTGCCGACATGCCGACGCTGCCCGCCTGGCGGAAAATCAATCCGGCCGACGTACCGGTGCTGGTGATCGCCATGACCTCGGATAAGCTCTCCCGTGCAAAACTCTACCAGCTGGTTTCAACGCAGATTCAGCAGCGGGTCGCGCAGCTTCCCGGCGTAGGCACAGCCGATATTCTCGGCAGCTCGGCGCCGGCCATCAGAATTGATATCGATCTGCCGCGCGTCACCGCGCTTGGGCTTTCGCCGGAAAAGATCCGGCAGGCGATCAAGAACGCCACCTCCACCAGAGCGGAAGGCGTGCTGGAGGTAGCCGATTCCCGCTTGATTCTGGCGGGCGAGATGCAGGCCGACAGCGTTGAGCAGTATCGCTCGCTGATCGTCAGCTGGCAGCACGGTAACGCTGTCCGGCTGGGCGAGATCGCCAGCGTCTACGAAGGCGTGGAAGATAACAATAACGTCGGATTTTATAACCAAAGTCCGGCGGTGATGTTAAGCGTTACCCGCCAGGCTAACGCCAATATGCTGGAGGTGATCGCTGGCGTGAAGCGGCTGCTGCCCGAGCTGCAGGCCAGCCTGCCTGAACAGGTAGCCATGAATATCGTCGTGGATCGCGCCGACTACGTTCACTCTTCGCTACGGGAAGCGGAGTTGACGCTGCTGTTGGCGATCCTGCTGGTGATCGCGGTAATTTACTATTTTATCCGCGAAAAACGGGTGCTTTTTATCGCGGCCATCACGCTGCCGGTCGCGCTGCTGGGAACCTTCACGGTGATGTGGGCGATGGGATTCAGCCTGAACAACCTGTCGCTGATGGCGCTGATCGTCTCGACGGGCTTTATTGTCGATGACGCTATTGTGGTGCTGGAAAACGTTAGTCGTCATGCGGAAAAGAAAAGCGCGCTGCGCGCCGCGCTGGCGGGAACGCGCGAGGTCTTTTTTACCCTGATCGCGATGACGGCTTCGCTTATCGCTATTCTGCTGCCTCTGCTGCTGCTGGATAATTTAATGGGTCGGGTTTTTCGCGAGTTCGCGATTACGCTGGTCGCCACCTTGTTGATTTCGCTGTTTCTTTCTCTGAGTCTGACCCCCATGCTGTGCGCGTGGCTGCTGCGCAAAAAATCGGGAACGGCGGCAGGAAAAAAACGGGGAGGCGCGCGACTCCACGCGGCCTACATGCGCGCTTTAGCCTGGACGCTGGCTCATCAGCGACTGACCATTCTGGCGCTGGTAGTGATGACGGGCCTGAATATTCTGCTTTACGGCTGGGTCGACAAAGGCTTTTTTCCGCCTCAGGATACCGGTCTGCTGAAAGGCGTCGTTCAGGTGGAAGATAACGCCTCGTATGATGAATTACAGCGGCAGTTGCTCAGCAGCGTAGAGCGTATTCGTCAGGATCCGGCGGTGAAAAGCGTGATTACCGCCAGCAATAATGGGCTGTTCGTTAACCGGACGGTGGCCACCATCTATATTTTACTCAAACCCTGGGAGCAGCGTGCCGACACGGCGCTGGCCGTCGCTGGCCGGCTCAACGCCACCATGCGCAAGCGGTCGGGCGTGAAGGTACTGCTGCGCCCGGCGGAAGATCTGCATATCGGCGCCCGCAACGCCAATGCCGCCTGGCAATATACCCTGACCTCAGACAGCAGCGATCGGCTAAGGAAGTGGGCGGCCATTATGAAAACGCGATTGCGCGCGCTGCCGCAGCTGCGCGATGTGGACAGCGATCTGCAGGCGGGCGGGATTAAGGCGATGTACACAGTCGACCGGGATAAGGCCGCGCGGCTGCAGGTCGACATGGCTGATATCAATAGCTTGTTTAACGATCTGTTTAGCCAGCGGCAGATTGCCACCTGGTATCGGGATGACGATCTGCGCCATGTGGTGATGAATATCGACAGATCGGCATTAGCGAACCCGCGCCTGGCGGAGGCGCTCTATGTGGTGAATGCGGCCGGAGAAAAGGTGCCGCTGCGGGCGTTTTCTCAACTGACGTACGTACCGGCTTCGGTCGCCGTAGCGCATCAGGGCGGCATCGCCGCCGCGACGCTGAGCTTTAATCTTCAGGAAGGCGTATCGCTGAAACAGGCGATGGAGTTAATCAGTCGCGAGGCGATCAAAGCCGGTCTGCCGGGCTCCGTGCAGGGCGAGTTCCAGGGCAGCGCGAAAGCTTCCCACCAGTTTACCCTGACCATGCCGCTGCTGATTTTCTCGGCCTTTTTTATTCTTTATGTGGTGATGGGGATGCTGTATGAAAGCTATCTTCATCCGCTGACCATTCTTTCCACGCTACCTTCGGCGGGCGTTGGGGCGCTGCTGCTGCTGCTGCTCACCCGCACGCCGCTGACTATCGTGTCGCTAATCGGCATTTTGCTGCTGGCGGGCATTATTATGAAAAACGCCATTATGATGATTAACGTGGCGTTGAAGGCGCAAAACAGCGGAACCACGCCGACCGAGGCCATAACCTATGCCTGCCTGCTTCGTTTTCGTCCCATTATGATGACTTCTCTGGCAGCGTTTTTAGGCGCTATGCCGCTGGCGCTGAATTATGGCGGCGACGCGGCGCTCAGGCGGCCTTTGGGGATTGCGATCGCGGGCGGGCTGGCGCTCAGCCAGATTTTAACCCTGTTCACCACGCCCGTTGTCTGGCTCTGGTTTGAACGGCTCCGCCGCCGCGTCGCAGCACGGAAAGCGCAGAGCCGTTAATATCAACGTCGATCAGAAGTGAAAATCATCCGCATCGCGCCAGGCCGGAAAGCGTTCACGGTATTCACGCAGGGTTTCCAGCGACAGCTGCGCGTTGAGGATGGCTGGCTGATGCGGTTCGCCGGCCGCCACTATCTCGCCCTGCGGGGTGATGATGCGGCTGTCGCCGCTGTAGCTATGATTGTTGGCGTCCACGCCGACTCTGTTGCAGCCGGCGACGTACGCCTGGTTCTCGATAGCCCGCGCCAGCAGCAGCGCCTGCCAGTGCGCCGAGCGCACCTGCGGCCAGTTGGCGACATAGAGCGCCAGGTCGTAGTCGTCGCGATTGCGGGAAAAGACCGGAAAGCGCAGGTCGTAACAGATCTGCGGCAGAATCCGCCAGCCGCGAAACGTCACGATTTCGCGACGCTCGCCCGCCAGATAATGCTGGTGCTCGCCAGCCATACGAAACAGATGACGCTTGTCATAGCGATGCAGCGTGCCGTCCGGCTCCGCCAGCAGAAAACGGTTAACCGCGCCCTGTTCCGTCTGAATGGCGGCGCTGCCGCCGACCATTGCGTTTGCCTGCGCCGCTTTTTCCCGCAGCCACTCGATCACGCGCGCTTCCGGCAGCGAACGTTGCGCCGCCTCCATCGCAAAGCCGGTGGTGAACATCTCCGGCAGCACGATCAGATCGCGATCCGTCAATCCCGCCAGCAGGCCGTCAAAGAAACGCAGATTGGCTTCGCCGTCCATCCAGACCAGCGGCTGCTGTAGCACGCTCAGGTTTAAAGCTGACATAAGCGCTCCGCAGCGGCGTCCAGCGTGGCTTCCTGCTTGGCGAAGCAGAGGCGGATAAGTTTGTGCGGGAAAGGCCCGGCGCAGAACACCGACAGCGGGATCGCCGCGACGCCCGCTTCTTTGGTGAGCCACTGGCAGAAGGCGACATCGTCCAGATCGGAAATCGCGCTGTAGTCGGCCAGCAGGAAATAGGTGCCTTCACAGGGCAAAATTTGCAGGCGGCTTTTCGCCAGCGCCTGCACGAAACGATCGCGGCGCGCCTGATAAAAAGCGGGCAGTTCGCGATAGTGCTGCGGCTCGGCGTTGAGCATATCGGCCAGCGCCAGCTGGGCAGGCGTGTTTACCGCAAAGGTCAGATATTGATGCACCTTGCGCACTTCCGCCGTTAATGCCGCAGGCGCTACGCAGTAGCCGACTTTCCAGCCAGTCATATGAAAGGTTTTGCCGAAAGAAGAGACGGCTACCGCGCGTTCGCGCAGCCGGGGATGCGCCAGTACGCTGGCATGGCCTTCTTTGGCGAAACAGATATGCTCGTAAACCTCGTCGCTCAGCACATAAGTTTCCTGCGCTTTTATCGCCTGCCACAGAGACTCGAAATCGCTTTTCTGCCAGACGGTGGCGGAGGGGTTGTGCGGCGTATTCAGAATAACCAGACGGGTTCGTGGCGAGAGCAGCGCGGCAAATTCCTGCCAGTCGACGCGAAAAGCCGGCGGCTGCAGGGCGATGCGTTTCATTACGCCGCCCGCCAGCGTCACTGCGGGCGCATAGCTGTCGTAGCTGGGATCGAAGCAAATCACTTCGTCGCCCGGCCGCACCAGCGCGGTAATGGCGGCATAGAGCGCTTCGGTCGCGCCTGCCGTTACCGTGATTTCGCTGTCGCTATCCGGTTTATAGCCATACAGCTCCGCAGTTTTAGCCGCGATCGCCTCGCGCAGCGGCTGCACGCCGGTCATCGGCGCATACTGGTTGGCGCCCGCGCTGACGTGCTGCGCCAGCCGTGCTTTCAGGTAGTCCGGCCCGTCGAAGTCGGGAAAGCCCTGGGAAAGATTAATAGCGTTGTGCTGCTGCGCCAGCGCGCTCATCTGCGAAAAAATCGTGGTGCCGAGCGCGGGGAGTTTGCTCTCGGGGGTAATCGACATCTGGCTCATTAGCAGTAACCCTTGCGGAACGTTATTTGTGAGGTGTCAGACCGTTGCCGCCACTATACCGGCAGTGTTAGTATTTGGCAATCAAGACGCTTAGACGTCTAAACGCATAAGCTTATGCCGTGCAAAAAAAAGGAAGGCTATGACAACATCGCAACTGGACCAGCTGGTGGCGGCCTGCCACTGGATTGGGGCTAAAGGCTGGGCGCCCGCGACCGGCGGCAATATGTCGGTGCGTGAAAGCGACGCATTTTGTCTGCTCAGCGCATCCGGCAAAGACAAGGGCGCGCTGACCCGCGACGACTTTATTCAGGTCGCTATCGCCGATAATAGCGTGCCTTCCGGGCGTAAACCCTCAGCGGAAACCGGGCTGCACACCCTTATCTACCGGCTTTTTCCTGAGGCAGGCGCAATACTGCATACCCATACGGTTAATGCCACCGTGCTCTCAAGAGTTGAGAAGAGCGCCGCGCTGCAGCTGCAAGGTTATGAAATGCAGAAAACGCTCGCCGGACAGAACTCGCATCTGGAGAGCGTGCATATTGCGCTTTTCGACAACGATCAGGATATTGAAGCGCTGGCCAGGCGAATTGAAAGCTTTGCCGCCGCTAATCCGCTGCGCTACGGTTTTCTGCTGCGCGGCCACGGGCTGACCTGCTGGGGCCGCGACGTCAACGAAGCGCGGCGGCAGCTTGAGGGACTGGAATTTCTGTTTCAGTGTGAACTACAGCGTCGGCTTCTGGAGGCCAAATGATCCGCGCCATTGTCACCGATATCGAAGGCACCACCAGCGATATCCGCTTCGTGCATAACGTGCTTTTTCCTTATGCGCGCGAAAACCTGGCGGCCTTTATCGCCGCTTTTCAGCATCGCGACGATGTCGCGCAGGCGCTGAACGATCTGCGGGAAGAAATCGCGCAGCCGCAGGCCACGACAGAAGATCTGATCGCCGTGCTGTTCGGTTTTATGGATGAAGATCGCAAATCGACCGCGCTGAAAGCCCTGCAGGGGATGGTCTGGCGTGACGGCTACCTGAACGGCAGCTTTACCGGCCATCTCTATGCCGATGTGCTGCCTGCGCTGACAGCCTGGCAGGCGCAAGGCCTGAAGCTCTATGTTTATTCATCCGGTTCAGTAGCTGCGCAGAAATTGTTGTTTGGCTACAGCGACGAGGGTGATATTACCTCGTTGTTCAGCGGCTATTTCGATACGCATGTCGGCGCCAAACGCGAGACGGCCTCATACCGGAATATCGCGGCAAAGATCGGACTGCCGCCTGATGCGCTGCTGTTTTTATCGGATATTCATCAGGAGCTGGACGCCGCGCGGGAAGCGGGCTGGCACTGCGTGCAGCTTATTCGCGACGAAGCGGACAGCCAAAGCCGCCATCGTCAGGTCAGCGGTTTTAACGAGATAAATCTGGAGTGGTTTTTATGAGCGCACTGACTATTTTTACCGACAGCGAAGCCGCTACGCCGGTCTGGCACAGCACCGATGCCGAAGAAATCCGCCAGAAGCTGAACAGCAAAGCGGTGCGTTTTGAGCGCTGGCAGGCGGATCGCAACCTGGGCGAAAATCCGCAGCCGGAAACGGTGATCAAGGCCTATCAACACGCCATCGATCGGCTGGTTGCGGAGAAGGGCTATCAGAGCTGGGACGTTATCAGTATGCGGGCGGACAACCCTCAAAAAGAGGCGCTGCGAGAGAAATTCCTCTCTGAACATACGCATGATGAAGATGAAGTCCGCTTCTTTGTGGAAGGCGCCGGACTTTTCTGTCTGCATCTGGATGGGCATATCTATCAGGTACTGTGCGAGAAAAATGACCTGATTTCGGTGCCGGCGGGGACGCCGCACTGGTTTGATATGGGTTCCGCGCCGCATTTCACCGCTATTCGCATTTTTGACAATCAGGAAGGCTGGATCGCCAGGTTTACCGGCGACAGGATTGCGGATGCCTATCCGCGGCTCTCTTAACCGTTTAGCTTAGCCCTGGTACGCAACAGCGTGAATTCGCCAGATGATGCCGGATTTTCAGGCTGTTGCGTCCTGCTTCCGATGCGGTGGGGAAAACTATCGGTGCCGCTATGCGCTTCTGTTTGGCAGCGGTTAGCGGCGACTGCCTGTGGCGTCGGGTTGCACAGGCGAACCTGTTTAAATACGCCTTCCGGAACGCAAACTCTGCTCTAAGAGAGATAAATTCAATTGGCGGCGCAGTGCATAGAATTTATCTGAAAAATAAAGTTAATTTATTCTGATGTCGCCTTAAAATAACAGCTTTAAAAAAGCAGGCGCCTGATAGTTTCTGGATTTTCATTGTTTCTTTTTTATAAAACGGCCAGAGCGTTTGATAGTTTCCCGATATTTCCCTTTTGATTTATTTATCTTTACCAGAAAAATACCTGGTTGGAGTTGAATTAAAAAGTTGAAGTATCTTTTTGTCCTGCTATTATCATTTTGCTACTTAAGATAAATGTATATGGCTACCAGCCAGATAAACTAATGTCTTAAGTTGTCTGTTCCTGCTTTCAGCCTTCCAGGTTAATTCTGGATTCGTTAGCAGGCGATTGTGTAAATAAAAAAAGGAATTTATTATGAGAGAGTTAAATCAAAAAGAAGTCAACGAAGTTAGCGGTGGCTGTGGCCTGGTGACTGGCGTGCTGAGTGGCCTGGCTGCTGGCGCAGTAACCTTTTTCAGCGCTGTTTACAACTTCCTTAATCCAAAAACACCTGATGCAAACAAAGACAGCGGTTCTGATTCAAGCTCCGGCTCTGGTTCCAGCGGCGGTACCACTTCATAATTAAGGCGGCGGCTTTAAACATTTCGGCTTCTTTCATTAGCATGTTCAGGTTTATGCGTAAGTTATTTTGTGCTCTGGATTTGCTTATCTGACGGGTGGCCGGAACAAAGTCAGGGAGGGCATTTTTAATGTGTCTGCTGACTATTTAAAAACTGCCCTCCTGTTTAATTGCAAAGAAAAACCTATAATCGTTTTATGAGATTATGATGTTCTTAAATAAATGGCCTGTATAAAAGGTAATGTTGCTCCTCTTGGGGGAACAGGCTCTTTTCGGGCAAAAAGTCTGAATTTTTATTTAAAAGGATATTATATGAGAGAGCTGACGGTTACAGAACTTAATGAAGTAAGCGGTGGGTTCTTTTTGTTGGCGACGGGCTGTGCGATAGCCTGTACGGCAGCGGTGGCGGCCGCCGGTATCGCTGGCGTCGCTGTCGGCGGGGCGGCTGTCGGAGCGCTGGCCGCGGCGGCTGCAGTTGGCGCCCTGGCTGGCGGTGTGGCCGTGGGCGCCGGAGCGACCGCCGCCGCGCTGGCGATTGGGGCCGCCGCGGGCGCCGTGACAGTAGGTGTCGCCGCTGCAGCGGTTGGGACGGTCGCGGCCGGCGTCTATCTTGTGGGTGATTTTATCGCTTATCGTACCATGCAGCAGGCAGGGCTTATCGCGCCAGTTGAGCTGCCGACGATCGGCTGATATTTTCGCGTAAGCGACGAGCGCGGCTGTGCCCTCTTTATCTGCCGCTTTGTCCGCTTCATCCTGAACGCCGTGACCGGAAGGCCGTGGCGTTTTTTGTCGTCCCGGACTGTGGATTGGCTTTACTGATAACTTTCTCCCTCCAGCCTGAAATTCTAATCCTGTTATTTTGTTGTAGCCTGACCAGCTATGCCTGGTTAACCTGTTTGCGTTTTGCATGCGTAACCTTAAGGGATTCATTATGAAAGATGCACAGATCCGCCTGGCGATAGTGGGCGCGGCCGGACGCATGGGGCGTCAGCTGATTCAGGCCGCTCATGAAGCGGAAGGCGTGGTTCTCGGCGCCGCGCTGGAGCGTGAAGGCTCTTCGCTTGTCGGCAGCGACGCGGGCGAGCTGGTGGGTATCGGCAAGCTTGGCGTTACGATCGGCGATCGACTGGTGGCGGAGGATTTTGACGTTCTGATCGACTTTACCCGCCCGGAAGCATCGCTGAACTATCTCGCTTTTTGCCGTCAGCATAAAAAAGGCATGGTTATCGGCACCACCGGGTTTGATCAGGCCGGCAAAGAGGCTATTAAAGCGGCGGCGCAGGAGATCGGCATCGTATTTGCCGCTAATTTTAGCGTCGGCGTTAATCTGGTGCTGAAGCTGCTGGAGAAAGCGGCCAAAGTCATGGGCGACTACGCGGATATAGAAATTACCGAAGCGCACCACCGTTATAAAGTCGATGCTCCTTCCGGCACCGCGCTGGCGATGGGGGAAGCGATTGCCGACGCGATGGCGTGGGATCTGGACGAACATGCGGTCTACAGCCGTGAAGGCCATACCGGTGAGCGTAAGCCGCAAACGATAGGTTTCGCTACCGTGCGTGCTGGCGATATCGTAGGCGAACACACCGCAATGTTTGCAGATATTGGCGAACGGGTAGAGATAACCCACAAGGCTTCAAGCCGTATGACCTTTGCAAAAGGCGCCATTCGCGCCGCTGGATGGATAAAATCCAAAGATAAAGGACTTTATGATATGAGAGATGTGCTTAATCTGGATGGAATCTGATTTTTAGTTTTCTAATATCTCAATTAAAACCTGCTATTATCAACAATTTATGTTGTTTGTTGTTTTTATGGCGGGTTTTTATTATTTTTAAATTAAAGTTTGATTTTTTAGTGATATCCTCTGGTTTTATCGCGTTACAAACCTAAATTTTGACCATTTGGTCTGGTTTTTCCCTCTCGCAAAGTCTTTATTCAGTTACTTTCAGCACGAAACCGTTTTTATCAGCGCGTTAGCTGCTGTTTTTGGTGGTTATCGTCCGCCTTTGCCGCCAGTTGCGTAAAAAAACATGCTTCAGGGTAGACATTAGCCAGAGCGATCATTAGAATGCGCGCAATTTGCCAAAAATCGAGCGGTCAGGCGGTTTTTGCATTGATTTAAGGGTACTCTCTGAATTAATATGCAAATAATGTGACTGTTTATTCTCTGGAGGATGTTTTGATTAAGTCAGCGCTATTGGTTCTGGAAGACGGAACCCAATTCCACGGTCGGGCCATCGGGGCAACTGGTACGGCCGTTGGGGAAGTCGTTTTCAACACGTCGATGACCGGTTATCAAGAAATCCTCACTGATCCTTCCTATTCACGCCAGATTGTTACTCTTACCTATCCTCATATCGGCAATGTCGGCACCAATACCGCCGATGAAGAATCCGCCCAGGTTCACGCCGAAGGTCTGGTTATCCGCGATCTGCCGCTGATTGCCAGCAACTTCCGTAATGAAGAAGGCCTGTCCGCTTATCTGCAGCGTCTTAATATCGTGGCGATTGCCGATATCGACACGCGCAAGCTGACCCGTCTGCTGCGCGAAAAAGGCGCGCAGAACGGCTGCATCATCGCGGGCGATGCGCCTGATGCGGCGCTGGCGCTGCAGAAAGCGAAAGCGTTTCCCGGTCTGAAAGGCATGGATCTGGCGAAAGAAGTTACCACGAAGGAAAGCTATCAGTGGCTACAGGGCAGCTGGACGCTGGACGGCCTGCCGACGCCGAAGAAAGCCGAGGAGCTGCCTTTCCATGTGGTCGCCTACGACTACGGCGTCAAACGTAACATTCTGCGTATGCTGGTGGATCGCGGCTGCCGTCTGACGGTGGTGCCGGCGCAAACGCCTGCGGAAGAGGTGCTGAAGATGCAGCCGGACGGCATCTTCCTCTCTAACGGCCCTGGCGACCCGGAGCCGTGCGACTACGCGATCGATGCGATTAAAACTTTCCTGGAAACGGAGATTCCGGTTTTCGGTATCTGTCTTGGCCATCAGCTGCTGGCGCTGGCGAGCGATGTGAAAACGGTGAAGATGAAGCTGGGCCATCACGGCGGCAACCATCCGGTAAAAGATCACGACAACAACACGGTGATGATCACCGCGCAGAACCACGGGTTCGCCGTTGATGACAACAATCTGCCCGCGAACCTGCGTATCACGCATACCTCGCTGTTTGACCATACGGTGCAGGGCATCCACCGCACGGATAAACCGGCGTTCAGCTTCCAGGGCCATCCCGAAGCCAGTCCTGGCCCGCATGACGCCGCGCCGCTGTTCGATCACTTTATCGAACTGATCGAAGCCTACCGTTCAACTAAATAATCAGGAGCGAGAAAATGCCAAAACGTACCGACATAAAAAGTATCCTGATCCTTGGCGCTGGCCCGATCGTAATCGGCCAGGCCTGTGAATTCGACTACTCCGGCGCGCAGGCGTGTAAAGCGCTGCGTGAGGAGGGCTACCGCGTCATCCTGGTGAACTCTAACCCGGCGACCATTATGACCGATCCGGAGATGGCCGATGCGACCTACATCGAGCCAATTCACTGGGAAGTCGTTCGCAAAATTATCGAGAAAGAGCGTCCGGACGCCGTGCTGCCGACTATGGGCGGCCAGACCGCGCTGAACTGTGCGCTGGAGCTGGAGCGTCAGGGCGTGCTGGAAGAGTTCGGCGTCGCGATGATCGGCGCAACTGCAGACGCCATCGACAAAGCGGAAGACCGTCAGCGTTTCGACAAGGCGATGAAGAAAATCGGCCTGGAAACCGCACGTTCCGGTATCGCGCACAATATGGAAGAGGCGCTGAAGGTCGCTGAAGACGTCGGTTTCCCGTGCATTATCCGTCCTTCCTTTACTATGGGCGGCACCGGCGGCGGCATCGCTTACAACCGCGAAGAGTTCGAAGAAATTTGCGAGCGCGGCCTGGATCTGTCGCCGACCAACGAGCTGTTGATCGATGAATCGCTGATCGGCTGGAAAGAGTATGAAATGGAAGTGGTGCGTGACAAAAACGACAACTGCATCATTGTCTGCTCCATTGAAAACTTCGACGCGATGGGCATCCACACCGGCGACTCCATCACCGTAGCGCCAGCGCAGACGCTGACCGACAAAGAATACCAAATCATGCGTAACGCCTCGATGGCGGTACTGCGTGAAATCGGCGTGGAAACCGGCGGCTCCAACGTGCAGTTCTCGGTTAACCCGGAAAACGGTCGTCTGATCATTATCGAAATGAACCCGCGCGTTTCCCGCTCTTCCGCGCTGGCTTCCAAAGCGACCGGCTTCCCGATTGCGAAAATCGCCGCCAAGCTGGCCGTGGGCTATACGCTGGACGAGCTGATGAACGATATCACCGGCGGCCGCACGCCAGCTTCGTTCGAGCCTTCTATCGACTATGTGGTCACGAAGATCCCACGCTTCAACTTTGAGAAGTTCGCTGGCACCAACGATCGCCTGACCACGCAGATGAAATCCGTGGGTGAAGTGATGGCGATTGGCCGCACGCTGCAGGAATCGATGCAGAAAGCGCTGCGCGGCCTGGAAGTGGGCGCGAACGGCTTCGATCCCAAGGTAGATTTAAACGACGCGGAAGCGCTGACTACCATTCGTCGCGAGCTGAAGGATGCCGGTTCCGATCGCATCTGGTATATAGCCGACGCTTTCCGTGCGGGCATGTCCGTCGACGGCGTCTTTAACCTGACCAATGTTGACCGCTGGTTCCTGGTGCAGATTGAAGAGCTGGTGCGTCTGGAAGAGCAGGTCGCTCGTGAAGGCATCAACGGCCTGACGGCGGATTTCCTGCGCACGCTGAAGCGTAAAGGCTTTGCCGACGCGCGCCTGGCGGCGCTGGCCGGCGTGGCGGAATCGGAAGTGCGCAAGCTGCGCCATCAATATAACCTGCATCCGGTTTACAAACGCGTGGATACCTGCGCGGCAGAGTTCTCCACCGATACCGCCTATATGTACTCTACCTATGAGGAAGAGTGCGAAGCCAATCCGAACCAGGATCGCGACAAGATTATGGTGCTGGGCGGCGGGCCGAACCGCATCGGTCAGGGTATCGAGTTTGACTACTGCTGCGTACACGCCGCGCTGGCGCTGCGCGAAGATGGTTTTGAAACCATTATGGTCAACTGCAACCCGGAAACCGTTTCGACCGACTACGACACTTCCGACCGCCTCTATTTCGAGCCGGTGACGCTGGAAGACGTGCTGGAGATCGTGCGTATCGAGAAGCCGAAAGGCGTTATCGTTCAGTACGGCGGCCAGACGCCGCTGAAGCTGGCGCGCGCGCTGGAAGCGGCGGGCGTACCGGTTATCGGCACCAGCCCGGATGCGATTGACCGCGCGGAAGACCGCGAGCGCTTCCAGCAGGCGGTGGATCGCCTGGGCCTGAAGCAGCCGGCCAACGCCACGGTAACGGCGCTGGAGCAGGCTGTTGAGAAAGCTGTCGCTATCGGCTATCCGCTGGTGGTGCGTCCTTCTTACGTGCTGGGCGGCCGCGCGATGGAAATCGTTTATGACGAAGTCGATCTCAAGCGCTACTTCCAGACCGCCGTATCCGTATCCAACGATGCGCCAGTGCTGCTGGATCGCTTTCTGGACGACGCGGTGGAAGTGGACGTCGACGCGATTTGCGATGGCGAACGCGTGCTGATTGGCGGCATCATGGAGCATATCGAGCAGGCTGGCGTTCACTCCGGCGATTCGGCCTGTTCTCTGCCGGCCTATACGCTGAGCAAAGAGATTCAGGACGTAATGCGCCAGCAGGTAGAAAAGCTGGCCTTCGAACTCTGCGTGCGCGGCCTGATGAACGTGCAGTTTGCGGTGAAAGATAACGAAGTCTATCTGATCGAGGTTAACCCGCGCGCCGCTCGTACCGTGCCGTTCGTCTCTAAAGCGACCGGCGTGCCGCTGGCGAAAGTCGCCGCTCGCGTCATGGCGGGCAAAACGCTGGCGGAGCAGGGCGTAACGGAAGAGATCATTCCGCCTTACTACTCGGTGAAAGAAGTGGTGCTGCCTTTCAACAAGTTCCAGGGCGTCGATCCTATTCTTGGCCCGGAAATGCGCTCTACCGGCGAAGTCATGGGCGTTGGCCGCACCTTTGCAGAAGCCTTCTCTAAGGCGATGCTGGGCGCGCAAAGCAACATGAAGAAAAGCGGTCGCGCGCTGCTCTCCGTGCGCGAAGGCGATAAAAAGCGCATCGTGGATCTGGCCACCAAGCTGCTGAAATTCGGTTTCGAGCTGGACGCCACGCACGGCACTGCGGTGGTTCTGGGCGAAGCGGGCATTAATCCGCGCCTGGTCAACAAGGTGCATGAAGGTCGCCCGCATATTCAGGATCGCCTGAAGAACGGTGAATATGCCTATATCGTCAACACCACCGCAGGACGTCAGGCGATTGAGGATTCCAAACTGATCCGCCGCAGCGCGCTGCAGTACAAGGTGCACTACGACACCACGCTGAACGGTGGTTTCGCCACGGCGATGTCGCTGAATGCCGATCCGACCGAGAAAGTGATCTCCGTGCAGGAGATGCACGCGCAGATTAACGGTCAGGCTTAACGTCTTCCCCGTGTTAATTATCCCCGCTCCGGCGGGGATTTTTTTGGAAATTTATCCGCTGCTTTGTTGAATCTGTGATCTTACCGTTGGCACATACGCTGGCGGTTACCTTATATTCAGTTTTCCATGATGGAACATTGTTCACAATACTGTAATAAGGGATTAAAGATGAGAAGAACCCTGGTGGCCGCGGTCACGCTGGCGATAGCCTTTCCTGGTTTCGCTACATTTGATGTCACTACCCATCCCGATCTGTTTTTCCTGAAAGAGTCTCAGTCTTTTGACAGTTTTGCTTTACTGCCGCCGCCGCCAGCGGGCGACAGCATCGAGTTTCTCAGCGATAAAGCGCAGTACGACGCGGCTAAATTGCTGCGAAATACGCCGCGCGGAAAGCAGGCCTGGCAGGATGCGCACGTTGCCGGCAACGGTCTGCCAGAGGTGTTCTCCGCCGCCTTTGGGCAGGAAATTTCCAAAGAGAAAACGCCGGAACTTCATCGTTTGATGACGAAAATGATCGAGGATGCCGGCACGCTGGCCACCAGCACTGCCAAAAAGCACTACATGCGTATCAGGCCGTTCGCTTTTTATAATGAACCCACCTGTCGGCCTGAGGATCAGGCTACGCTCTCTAAAGACGGATCTTATCCTTCCGGTCATACTTCCATAGGTTGGGCGACCGCGCTGGTGCTGGCTGAAATTAATCCCGCCAGGCAGGATATTATTCTGAAACGAGGCTACGAACTGGGGCAGAGCCGGGTTATTTGCGGCTATCACTGGCAGAGCGATGTGACGGCCGCGCGAGTGGTCGGCAGTGCGATTGTGGCTCGTCTGCATGCCGATGAAGGCTTCGCCCGGCAGCTGCAAAAAGCGAAAGACGAGTTCAAGCGCGCTTTGTGATCGCATAAATTCACTCATAGCCGCTTAAGAGCGGCGGCTGATCAGGCGCCGCTCTGTTTAGTCACGTCGGCCTTCTCTGAAGTGGGCCGCGAGCCGTTCTTTAAGTTGAGAAGGTTGCCAGGGTTTGCAGCAGCTGTGGATCTTTTTCCACCATTTTGATCAGTAAAACCGCCTGATTATTAGGCTTCGCCCGGCCCTGTTCCCAGTTCTGATAGGTGGTAAGGCCGGTATGCAGATACTGAGCGAACAGCGCCTGCGACAGCTGCAGCGACTCTCTGATCCGCCGCAGATCGCCGGTGGGCAGCGCGATATCGCGCTCGATGCTCAGCCGGTGGGTTTTCAGGGTTTTTTTGCCCGCGTTCAGTTCGCCCCAGGCGTCCATACCCTCAACCAGTTCGGTAAATAACTGACGTTTTTTCATGGTTCCGTTTCCGCTATATGATAGTCCAGTAGGTGACGCAGCTGGCTCTTCTGCGTGCAGGTTAAATCCCCCATCTCCCCTTTGCTGTAAAGCGTAAAAAGAAGGAAATGCGACCTTTCCTGCCACCAGTAGTAGATAACACGCAGGCCGCTTCGCTTCCCTTTATGGCGCTGGTCATCACCCAGCCTGAGCTTTCGCAATCCTCCGGTATGCTGCATGACATCGCCGCAGCAGGGTGAGAGCAGCAGCAGATTTTGCAGACTGCGAAACGCTTCATCAGAAAGGTATTCCGCACGGTGACGTGCAAAAGGGGGCAACTCAACAAAAACAGCGTCCATTGCCGTCTCTCCTTATCGCAATAAACTATCCCCATATTGAGGTTAGTTCAATGGGTTTGATCAATTTTTCATCGCTATTTTGCCTGTTATAGCGACGGCGCGCCGCTACGAAATGTTCGTATTGCGTAACGTCTCGCAGGCGGAACAGACAAACCTGTCGGCAGAGCGCATCAAAGGAGGAGAGAAGCAGAGAACGTTGAAAGCACCGTCGGCGCGCTGCCGACGGAGCCCGAAAAGCGTAATCAGGAAAGCGCGACCTTAATGCCGAAAGCAATCAGCACTGAACCCAGCAGCTTATCGATAATTTTTTGCGTTTTGGCCAGGCCACGGCGTACCGGCGCGCTCTGGATCAGCATCACCAGCGTTGGCCACCACAGGGAGGAGAGCGCCAGAATAATCCCGGCATACCAGATCTTTTCACCAAAGCCTGAGTTGACGTTCAATACCTGGGTGAAAATCGACAGGAAAAAGAGCGTCGCTTTCGGGTTGAGCAGATTACACAGGTAGCCCTGCATAAACGCTTTCCTGAGCGAGGTCTGCTCCGGCTTCACGCTGTCGAGATCCAGCTTGCCACCGCCGCGCGACAGCAGAGCCTGAATGCCGACATAGATAAGATAAGCCGCGCCCGCATACTTCAGCAGCATAAACAGCCACGGCGTGGTGGTGATCACCACCGCCATCCCGGCAACGCAATAGAGCATATGGGTCGCTACGGCGCAATTAACGCCCAGCGCGGTCATCAACGCGGCCCGACGCGGATAGCGCGCCGCGTTTTTAACGATAAGAAAGAAGTCGGGGCCAGGCGAGAGCATGCCCAGCGTCGCAATAGTGACGATCAGTAAACTGGTTTCTAACATGATGTTCCCGGAATCTTACGTAACAGAGAGGTTTTAAACGGCCTGATGCGGCTATTTTAGCCTGAAGTTCTGCTAAAAGACACGCAAACGAGATACCGTCAAACCTTTACGTATTTCGCTAAGCTTACCTATCGACGAAAGTTTCGCCTTTCCGTATGATGGCGCCAATTTTACACCTTGTGAGTATGCTCAGATGATAAGCCTGATTGCGGCCATGGCCGCCGACCGCGTTATTGGGATGGAAAATGCGATGCCGTGGCATCTGCCGGCCGACCTGGCCTGGTTTAAGCAAAATACCCTGAATAAGCCGGTCATTATGGGGCGCCGCACCTTTGAATCCATTGGTCGTCCGCTGCCGGGCCGGTTGAATATCGTGATCAGCAGCCAACAGAACGGCGCGGAAGGAGTAAGCTGGGTTTCCTCTATTGAAGAGGCGCTGAAAGCGGCGGGCGACGCGGAGGAGATCATGGTGATTGGTGGCGGACGCGTTTACGAGCAGCTGCTGCCGCACGCCGATCGGCTTTACCTGACGCATATTGATGCGGAAGTTGAAGGCGATACCACTTTCCCGGACTACGAGCCGGACCAGTGGCAGTCAACCTTCAGCGAATTCCACGACGCGGACGAAAAAAACAGTCACAGCTACTGTTTTGAAATCCTCGATCGTCGTTAATAAAAAGGGCGGATAATCTCCGCCCGGTTTCTCTACTCTTCTGTCGCGCGCTCACGGTTAGAGGCCTGCGTGAACCAGGTTTTATCTTCCCAGCGCAGCATCGTCAGCACGCCGCCCCAGCAGCAGCCGGTGTCCAGACCTAAAACATTTTCCGGCGTGCCTTTTCCCTCCAGCGAAGCCCAGTGACCAAACGCAATGGTATAGTCGCGCGAAACCGGCCCGGGAATAGCGAACCACGGCTTAAGAGGCGCAGGCGCCGAAGCGGGCGAATCTTTGCAGATCATATCCAGCTGGCCGTTGGGAAAGCAGAAGCGCATACGGGTTAACGCGTTGGTGCTGAAACGCAGGCGCGCCAGACCGGTGAGTTCCGGCGTCCAGTTGTTAGGCATATCGCCGTACATCGCGTCCAGAAACAGCGGATAGGTGTCGCTGGCGAGCACGGCTTCTACCTCGCGGGCGCAGGTTTTCGCCGTGGCGAGATCCCATTGCGGCGTGATCCCCGCATGCGCCATCACCAGTTTCTTCTCTTCATCGACCTGCAGCAGCGGCTGGCGACGCAGCCAGTTGATCAGCTCGTCGGCATCCTCCGCCTCCAGCAGCGGCGACAGACGATCCTTCGGCTTATTGCGGCTGATCCCGGCGAAGACCGCCAGCAGATGCAGATCGTGATTGCCCAGCACTACTTTGACGGCGTCGCCCAGCGAGCGAACATAGCGCAGTACTTCCAGCGAAGCGGGGCCGCGTGCGACCAGATCGCCCGTCAGCCAGAGGCTGTCCTGAGCGGGATCGAAAGCAACCTGCCGCAGCAGCGCCCGTAGTTCGTCGTAGCAGCCGTGAATATCGCCAATCAGGTAAGTGCTCATAAACAGTCCGGATCTCTGCGCCGGACAAGCCCGCCCGGATCGCAATCAGAATTAGTGTATGTGACTGGGAACGGCCAGCCGGAACACCGGGATCGCCACGCGGAAGGCTTCGCCCTCGCTGTCGATCATCTCGTAGTGTCCCTGCATGGTGCCCATAGGGGTTTCAAGAACGGCGCCGCTGGTGTACTGAAATTCATTGCCGGGTGCGATATGCGGCTGTTCGCCAACCACGCCTTCGCCCTGAACTTCCGTTTCGCGGCCGTTGCCGTTGGTGATCAGCCAGTAGCGGCCGAGCAGTTGGACAGCGTGACGCCCCAAATTACGCACGGTAATGGTGTAGGCAAAAACGTAGCGGTTCTCTTCCGGCGCGGACTGCGACGCAATATAAGCGCTCTGAACATGCACACAAACTCGGGGCGTATCCATATTTAACTCTCCTGCGGCAGCTGAGGATGCGCGAACAGCCAGTTCGCCAGCTGGCAATATTGCGCCACAGAGATGTTTTCCGCGCGCAGCGTCGGATCGATATTCATCTCCTGCAGCGCTTCCAGCGTGAACAGATGGCCGAGGCTGTTGCGCAGCGTTTTACGGCGTTTACCGAACGCTTCGGTAGTGATCCTGCTCAGGATTTTAATATCCTGCACGGGATTGGGAAGCGTTGCGTGCGGCACGAGGCGAACCACGGCGGAATCAACCTTCGGCGCCGGCGTAAAGGATTCCGGCGGGACTTCCAGTACCGGGATCACCTGGCAATAGTATTGCGCCATAACCGTCAGGCGGCCATAGGCTTTGCTGCCTGGCCCGGCGACCAGCCGGTTGACGACCTCTTTCTGCAACATAAAGTGCATGTCGCGGATCGCATCAGTATAGCTGAAAAGGTGGAACATCAACGGCGTGGAGATGTTGTAGGGCAGGTTGCCGAAAACGCGCAGCGACTGGCCTTTTTCGCGAGCGTAAGCCGCGAAGTCAAAGGTCATGGCATCCTGCTGGAAAATGGTCAGCTTTGGCCCCAGGAACGGATGGGTCTGTAAACGAGCCGCCAGATCGCGGTCAAGTTCGATCACCGTCATCGCTTCCAGCCGATCGCCGACCGGTTCAGTCAGCGCGCCCAGGCCTGGGCCGATCTCGACGACCGCCTCGCCGGGCTGTGGATGGATGGCGGCGACGATGCTGTCGATAATGTACTGATCGTTAAGGAAGTTCTGGCCGAAACGTTTGCGGGCGAAATGGCCCTGATGGACGCGATTATTCATTACTGCTCTTGATCATGGTGATGGCGAGGTTAAGCGCCGTAATAAAGCTGCCCGCATCGGCGTTGCCCAGGCCTGCCAGCTCTAAAGCGGTGCCATGGTCAACGGAGGTGCGGATAAATGGCAGGCCGAGCGTGATATTTACCGCTCGTCCAAACCCCTGGTATTTCAGTACCGGCAGGCCCTGGTCATGATACATCGCCAGCACCGCATCGGCATGCTGCAGATATTTGGGCTGGAACAGCGTATCCGCCGGCAGCGGGCCGGTCAGCTGAATGCCGCTGCGCCGCAGTTCGTCCAGCGCAGGAATGATAACGTCGATTTCTTCACGGCCCATATGGCCGCCTTCGCCGGCGTGTGGATTAAGGCCGCAGACAAAGATATGCGGCTGCGCCAGGCCAAACTTGGTTTGCAAATCGCTATGCAGGATGTTGATTACCTCGTGCAGGCAATCGCGGGTAACCGCAGCGGAAACATCCTTCAGCGGCAAATGCGTGGTCGCCAGCGCGACGCGTAGCTCTTCCGTCGCCAGCATCATCACTACCCGCGCACGACCTGCGCGTTCCGCGAAGAATTCGGTGTGGCCGCTGAACGGGATGCCCGCGTCATTGATTACGCCTTTATGCACCGGGCCGGTAATCAGCGCCGCGAACTCGCCGTTAAGGCAGCCATCGCAGGCGCGCGCCAAAGTTTCCAGCACGTAGCGGCCGTTGGCAACGCAGAGCTCGCCCGCTTTGACCGGCTGCGGCGTTGCTATCGGCAGCACCGTCAGCGTACCGGCGGTCTGCGGTCGGGCAGCGACGCCCGGCTGATATTCACGTAGCGTCAGAGGGAGATCCAGCTTTGCCGCGCGCTCGCGCAGCAAAGCTGGATCGGCAACGACGACCAGTTCAACCGGCCAGTCGCGCTGGGCCAGTTGTAAGGTGACATCGGGACCAATCCCGGCGGGTTCGCCGGGAGTGATCGCCACGCGCAAATTACTGAGCATTGGCATCCAGAATTTTCACGTAGGCAGAGGCGCGCTGCTCCTGCATCCAGGTTTGCGCTTCTTCTGCGAATTTACGGTTAAACAGCAGGCGATAAGCGCGCTCTTTCTGCGCCGCGTCGGTTTTGTCCACCTGACGGGTATCGATCAGCTGAATCAGATGCCAGCCGAACGAAGAGTGTACCGGCGCGCTCATCTGGCCTTTCTTCAGCTTCAGCAGGGCATCGCGGAAGGCAGGATCGTAAACCTCCGGCGAGCTCCAGCCCAGATCGCCGCCCTGGTTGGCGGAACCTGGATCCTGAGAAAGCTGTTTGGCAGCCTGCGCGAAAGAGGTTTTGCCGCTGTTGATATCGGCCGCAACCTGGGTCAGCTTCTGCCGCGCCTGGTCGTCGGTCATCACCGGCGATGGCTTCAGCAGGATATGGCGCGCGTGCACTTCCGTTACGGAGATGTTCTGCCGATCGCCGCGGATATCGTTCACTTTCAGGATATGGAAACCGACACCGGAGCGGATTGGGCCGATGATATCGCCTTTTTTCGCCGTCACCAGCGACTGAGCGAACAGCGTAGGCAGTTCCTGAATGCGGCCCCAGCCCATGTTGCCGCCTTTCAGCGCCTGCGGATCGGCAGAATAGGTAATAGCCAGCTTGCCGAAGTCCGCGCCGCCTTTAGCCTGACCAACCAGCTGTTTCGCCAGCGTTTCCTGGTCGTCTACCTGCTGCTGCGATGGGTTTTCCGGCAGCGGCAGCAGAATATGGCTGAGGTTCAGCTCGGTAGAGGCGTTGTTCTGCGAGGCAACCTGGGTCGCCAGCGAGTCCACTTCCTGCGGCAGAATAGTAACGCGACGACGCACTTCATTATTGCGCACTTCGGCAATCGTCATCTCTTTACGGATCTGCTCGCGGTAGGTGCCGTAGTTCATGCCGTCGTAGGCCAGACGGCTACGCAGCTGATCCACGCTCATTTTGTTCTGGGCGGCGATATTGGCGATAGCCTGATTAAGCTGATCGTCCTGGATCTGAATCCCGGCCTGTTTCGCCATCTGCAGCAGAATGTTATCCATCACCAGCCGCTCGATAATTTGGTGACGCAGGGTTTTATCATCCGGCAGCTGCTGGCCAGCCTGCTGCGCCTGGCTTTTCACCGACCGCATCATGCCGTCGACGTCGCTCTCTAAAACCACGCCGTTATTGACCACGGCGGCTACTTTATCAACAACTTGCGGTGCTGCAAACGCGGTGCTGGCGGTGAGCGCAGCGCCAAGGATCAGCATTCTCCAGTTCTTCATACTTTTTCCATTCTTCTATCCGCACTGCGGGTTGGCATACTAATTATCACAACATCAGAAAGAGCGCTGATAAGGCAGGATGCCCTGACGCAGCATTTGCCCGGTGCCCAGGCTATAGGATGGGCTCAGGCCGCGCAGCTCAATGTTGAACGAGATTTGGTTGTCATAGGTACTGCTGTTGTTTTCCCAACTGGTGATCTTACGTTCGTAACCCAGACGAATAGCGTAGCAGCAGGAGCTGTACTGCACGCCAATCAGCTGATCGGCAGGCTGTTTGGCTTTGGTATCGTAATACCATGCGCCTACCACCGACCAGGCGTCGGCGATGGGCCAGCTGGCCGTCGCGCCTACCTGCGAAATCCCCTGCTGATAGCCAGGGTTGCTGATCTGGCTCAGCGTCTGCTGGATATATTCCGGGCTGGTGTAGCGATAGTTCAGCTGCACCATACGATCGGCATCGCGGCGATATTCCAGCACGGCGCTGCCCTGGGAAACGTTGTCGATGCGGGTATCGTACTGCACACCGCCGCGCGCGCCCCAGCGATCGCTAATCTTCCAGTAAGTGTCGCCGGCCCAGACCAGGCTACCGCGATCGTCACTGTCCGCGTTCTCCAGTCCGGTACGGGACGGAGTAAACGAGTAGATTTGACCAATAGAAGCGTTAAAACGTTCAACCAAATCGTTATCAAATATTCGCGTCGTCACGCCGCTGGTTAGCTGGTTGGCCGAAGCGATGCGATCCAGGCCGCTATAGGTGCGGTCGCGGAACAGGCCGGTGTAGTCGCTTTGCAGCAGCGTGGAGTCATAAGCGCGAATGGTGCTCTGGTCGCGATAAGGGATATAGAGATACTGCAGGCGCGGCTCCAGCGTCTGGGTATAGCCTTCCGCCCAGTCCATATCGCGGTCGAATACCATTTTGCCGTCGACCTTGAACTGCGGCATAACGCGGTTCACCGTGCTTTTCAGCTGGTTAACTTTGCTGGTGTCGACGTTGTCGTTGTAATACTCGATATCATCCTGCTGATAGTGCGTGGCCAGCAGTTTCGCTTCGGTATTGATGCTGCCCCAGCCGTTGGCGAGCGGCAGGTTGATAGTTGGCTCCAGATGCAGACGGGTCGCGTCCGGATAGGACTCGTTGACGTTGGTGAACTTCACCGCCTGCGCATAGAGATGCGTATCGAACGGGCCGACGTTGTTCTGGTAATAGTTAAAGTCGAACTGCGGCTCGGCGCGATAGACGTCGTTATTGGTCTGGGTGGAGAAGATCTGGAACTGTTTGGTCGACAGCGTCGCGTCCCAGTTTTTCTCGGCATAGCCTATGCTGAATTTCTGCGTAACGTAGCCGTCGGTAGAATCGCCGTAGGTGGAATCCAGATCGGTGAAGTAGTAAGGATCGCTGACCTTGGTGTAATCGGCGTTGAAACGCCAGTTCTGGTCATAAACGCCGGAATGTTTCCAGAAGAAGAGCCAGCGATTGGAGTCTTTATCGTCCGCGATGCCGCGCGTCGCCGCGTCTTTGTTGTATTGATCGTCGGTCGGCAGGTAGTCGAACTCGATCAGGCCCGCGCCCGCTTTGGTCAGGTAACGGAACTCGTTCTGCCACTGCAGGCCGCGCTTGCTCATATAGTGCGGCGTGATGGTGGCATCGGCCTGCGGCGCGATGTTCCAGTAGTAGGGCAGAATAAACTCGAAGCCGTTGGAGCTGCCATATTTAGCGTTCGGGATTAAAAAGCCGGAACGGCGGCGATCGCCAATCGGCAGCTGCAGATAGGGGCTGTACAGCACCGGTACCGCGCCGATTTTAAAGCGGGCGTTCCAGATTTCCGCTACCTGCTCTTCACGGTCTTCGATAACCTGCGTGCCCGCCACGCTCCAGCTGTTGTCGCCGGGCAGACAGGACGTAAAGGTGCCGTTCTCAAGGATGGTGTAGCGGTTTTCGCCGCGCAGCTTCATCTGGTCGCCGCTGCCGCGTCCCTGACGTCCCACCATCTGATAGGTGCCGTTCCAGACGTTGGTGTCTTTGGTATTAAGATTCGACCAGGCTTTCGGCCCTTTCAGGATCACCTGGTTGTCGTCGTAATGCACATTGCCCAGCGCGTCGACGGTACGTACCGGCGCCGTCTGGCCCGGCTGCTGGCGCTGATGCAGCTGCACCTCGTCGGAGAGCAGCCGGCTGTTGCCCTGGCGGATGTCGACATTGCCGGTGAACACAGCATCGTCAGGATAGTTGCCTTTCGCTTGATCCGCGTTGATAGTAACCGGTAGTTCATTGGTATTTTTACCCTGAACCAGAGGCCGGGTGTAGCTCGGTACGCCCAGCATACACTGCGAGGCAAGGTCATCTGCCAGACCCTGTTGGCTATAGAGCGCTGAGCCGATAAGCGTGGCCAGCAAAGTAGGTAGTCGTTTTTTCATACGCGGTATCGAAAATTCCGTGATAGCTGGCATCATGCCGACAAACGGTCAGAGACTAACGCACTCAACTGCGTTGCGCTAGTGTTATCCAGGCTGTTTGACCGCGTTGCCGTTAGGCTCAGAGATAAATGACGAGTATGATAATGCAATTTTTAGCCTTCAGCATGGCGAATTGAGGAGTATATGCGCTATTGGGGAAAAGTAATCGGGCTTGTGCTGGGATTGTTAAGCGGCACCGGCTTTTGGGGGCTGGCCATTGGCCTGCTTTTCGGTCATCTGATCGACAAGGCGCGAGCGGTGCAGGGACAGGGCTATTTCGCCAATCAGCAAACCCGTCAGGCGCTTTTTTTCAGCACCACCTTCCAGGTCATGGGCCATCTGACCAAATCCAAAGGCCGCGTGACCGACGCGGATATTCAGATGGCCTCGCTGTTAATGGATCGTATGCAGCTGCATGGCGAGGCGAGAACCGCCGCGCAGCAGGCTTTTCGTCAGGGAAAAGAGGGCGACTATCCGCTGCGTAGCAAACTGCGCGAGCTGCGCAGCGCCTGCTTTGGCCGCTTCGATCTGATCCGCATGTTTCTGGAAATCCAGATTCAGGCCGCGTTCGCCGACGGCTCGCTGCACCCGAATGAACGACAGGTGCTGTACGTGATCGCGGAAGAGCTGGGGATCTCCCACGCGCAGTTCGACCAGTTTTTGCGCATGATGCAGGGCGGACAGCAGTTTGGCGGCGGCGGTGGCTATCAGCGCGGCGGCTCGCAGGGCTATGCGCCGCCGCGCGGGCCGACGCTGGAAGACGCCTGCAGCGTGCTGGGCGTGAAAAGCAGCGATGACGCGACGACCATCAAGCGTGCCTATCGCAAGCTGATGAGCGAACACCATCCGGACAAGCTGGTAGCGAAAGGCCTGCCGCCGCAGATGATGGAGATGGCCAAGCAAAAAGCGCAGGAGATTCAGGCGGCTTACGATCTGATCAAGCGCGAAAAAGGCTTTAAGTAAACGCCTTCAGCCCGGCGACGCTCCGTCGCCGGCTTTTTAAAATTGATTATTTATTCTTAATTCCCTTCTGCTACGTTTCTAAACGCTGCGTTAACCACGCCAGGGTAAATTTATTATTAGCAGGCTGAGCAGCGCTAATAACCCCTTTTTTGTCAGTCTGGTAGCTTTATCAGCGCGTTTTTTTAAGTAAATTATAAATAAGTCAGTTTATATAAATATTATTGGATGCCAGAATTTTTTTTGTTTTCAGATCTGCGGTGTTGAGGCAGGGTTTACAGGCTCGTCGCTATGATAAAGAAAATAAAATAATTAATCATGGGTGATGATGGCAATCCGGTTTAATAAAATATGAATAAAGATAAACACTCGCTCTTCCTCTGTATTGCCGTAGCGGCTGAAATAACCGCCACTATGCTGCTGACGCTTTCCAGAGGCATGTCGGTATTGCTGCCGACCATTCTGGCGCTGAGCAGCTACGCGGCCGCCTACTATTTCTTAACGCTTTCGCTAAAAAGAATCCCGCTGGGCCTGGCCTATGCACTCTGGGCCGGCGCGGGTATCGTGATGACCTCCACGATTAATTTTTTCCTCTTTAACATCTCTTTAAGTCCCGGCGGTTTTATCGGTGTGACAATGATTGTCACAGGCGTGCTGATTATTAATCTTCTGGCAAATAAAGGTCAGGATGAAAAAGCCGTGGAGGTAAAATAATTATGCACAGTACGCTGATCGGATTAGCCTGGCTTGCCTGCGCTATCCTGCTGGAAGTGTTGGCGACCAGTTTGCTGCCGGCTACTAATAATTTTAAACGCTGGCCGCTTACCGCTGGCGTGCTGGCGCTGTACGGCCTCTGTTTTTACGGGTTATCAAAGGCGATCGTTCTGCTTTCCGTCGGCCTTTCCTACGCGCTCTGGGCAGGACTGGGAATTGTGGTTATCAGCCTGGTCGGCGCGATTTTTTTCCGCCACAGCCTCGATAAATATTCCGTTGTCGGCATTGGTTTTATCGTTTTAGGCTGTCTCACTATGGGGATTTTTTAATGACTACTCTGGACACGCAGCTTCTTCCTCGCGTCGATCGCCTGCGCGATCGCTATTTGCAGGCCAAACCTTTTATTTCCGCTGCTCGTGCCCGAGCGGTGACGGAAATTTATCGTCGCTATCCGGGGATGCCCGCTATTCTGCTGCGCGCGATGGCTTTTCGTCACGCCTGCCGCACGGCGCCGCTGGTGATAGAGCATGATGAACTGATTATCAGCCATCCGGCGGGTGCGGCGCGCGGCGGCGAAATTTCGCCGGAAATTGCCTGGCGCTGGGTCGCGGACGAGCTGGAGACTATGTCCACGCGTGCCCAGGACCCTTATGGAATCAGCGAAGAGGTCAAGCGCGAGCTGCGTGAAGAGATTTTCCCTTTCTGGCAGGGCCGCTCTCTTGACGAGGTAGCGGAAACCCAGCTGCGCCACGCCGGTTTATGGGAGTGGAGCACGGTGGAAGGCATCTGCGATTTAAGCATCAAAACGCAGAACGGCGGCGGCGATACCTGTCCAGGCTACGATATTATTCTGCTGCGAAAAGGCATGGGCGGCGTACGTGCCGAGGCCGAGGCGGCATTGGCCAGGCTGTCGCCAACCTGTCCGCAAGATCAGGACAAACGCTATTTCTACGAGGCGATTGTCGAAACCTGTCAGGGCGTGGTGGATTACGCTAACCGCTATGCCGACTATGCGCTGGAGCTGGCGCAGCAGACGGCGGACGCGCAGCGCAAAGCCGAGCTGGAGAAGCTGGCCGCGATCTGCCGCCGCGTGCCGGAACAGCCGCCGGCCAACTTCTATGAAGCGCTGCAGGCGATCTGGTTCGCCCAGTCGCTGTTTATCCTGGAAGAGAACCAGACCGGGATTTCGCTGGGTCGCGTCGATCAGTATCTCTGGCCGCTGCTGGAAGCCGATCTGGCCTCGGGCGAACTGACGCAGGAGCAGGCGGAAGAGCTGCTCTGCTGCTGGATGATTAAAATGTCCGAATGCATGTGGATCTGCAGCGCCAGCTCCGCCATGTATTTCGCCGGCTATCAGCCTTTCGTCAATCTGGTGGTCGGCGGTCAGAAGCGCGAAGGCGGCGACGCCACCAATCCGCTTTCGCTGCTGATTATGGACTGTTCGCGCAAGCTGAAAATCTATCAGCCAAGCCTGGCGGTACGAATCCACAACCAGTCGCCGCAGCCTTTTATGCGCAAAATCGTCGAGGTGATCCGCGCCGGCATCGGCTTCCCGGCCTGCCACTTTGACGACGCCCATATCAAAATGATGCTGCGTAAAGGCTTCGATTACGACGACGCCCGCGACTATTGCCTGATGGGCTGCGTGGAGCCGCAGCGCTCCGGCCGCATCTATCAGTGGACTTCGGTCGGCTATACCACCTTTACCTGCGCTATCGAACTGGCGCTGAACAACGGCAGAAGCGCCAGCGGCAGCCAGATGGGGCCGCAGACCGGCGAAGCGGCGGAGCTGACCAGTTGGGAAGCTTTCGAGAAAGCGGTGAAAACGCAGCTGCGCCATATTGTCAAGCAGGCCGCGCAAGCCACGCTGATGATGCAGAAGCTGCACCGCGAGCTGGCGCCTAAGCCGTTTATCTCCTGCCTGGTGGAAGGCTGCCTGGAGCAGGGCAAAGAGGTGATGCAGGGCGGCGCGATGATCAACAATGGCCCAGGCCTGATCTGGACCGGCATGGCGGACTACGCCAACTCGATGATGGCAGTACGCGAGCTGGTTTATAAGCAGCGCCAGGTGACGCCGGAAGCGATGGCGCAGGCGCTGCGCGACAATTTTAGCGGTCACGAAGCGCTGCGCACCGCCTGTCTGAACGTCGCTAAATTCGGCAACGATATCGAAGAGGTCGATTTGATCGCCCGCGATCTGATCCGCTTTATCGAAAACGAACATCGCCAGTATCGTATGCTCTATGGCCCGTTCACTCACGGCACGCTTTCTATTTCCAACAACACGCCTTTCGGCCTGATGACCGGCGCGCTGCCCAGCGGACGCCTGGCCGGCATGCCGCTGGCGGACGGTATCAGCCCGTCGCAGCAAACGGATTACGCCGGCCCGACCGCCATTATCAACTCCGTCGGCCGCATCAATGTCGAAGAGATGGAGATCGGTATGGTGCACAACTTCAAGCTGCTGCGCGGCATCCTGGATACGGAAGAGGGCGAGCAGGGCATTATTACGCTGCTACGCAGCGCCAGCATGTTGGGCAACGCCCAGATGCAGTTCAGTTACGTGGATAACGAAACGTTGAAGAAAGCGCAGGAAAATCCGGAGCAGTATCGCAACCTGATGATTCGGGTAGCGGGCTACAGCGCCTTTTTTGTCGAGCTCAGCCGTGAGGTTCAGAATGAAATTATCAGCCGTACCGAACTGCGTACCTTCGGTTAACGACAGCGGCAGGGTTTTCAATATCCAGCGCTTTTCCCTGCATGACGGGCCAGGCGTGCGCACCGTGGTTTTTCTGAAAGGGTGCCAGATGCGCTGCGCCTGGTGCTCGAATCCGGAAAGCCTGGCGCCGCAGCCGGAAATCTTATTCGACCGCCAGCGCTGCGGCAAAACGTCGTGCTGGCAGGCTTGTCCGGGCAAATCGGCGCTGAAAACCAGCGCCGTAAGCTATAAGAGCTGGCCGGATGAGGCGAGCTGTCCGGCGGCGGCGCTGCGTAAGGTGGGCCAGACGCTCAGCGTGGGGGAGGTGATCGATCTGGTTGCGGCCGATGAGCTTTATTACCGCACTTCCGGCGGCGGCATGACGCTCAGCGGCGGCGAAATCGCGATGCAGCCGGAATTTTCCCGCGCCTTGCTGCATCGCGCCAGAAAAGAGGGCATCCACACCGCGGTGGAAACCTCGGGCTTCGCCGCCTGGCCAGCGCTCTGGCAGGTCTGCGAGGCCAGCCAGCTGATTTTGTACGATCTCAAGCTGGCCGACGACGCTCTGCACCAGCGCTATACCGGCGTCAGCAACCGCAGCATTCTGCAAAATCTGGCGCGTCTGCTGGAGCAGCCGATCCCGCTACGCATCCGCGTGCCGGTGATACCGGAAGTGAATGACGGTGATGATGAAGCGGAGAAGATGATGCGGCTAATCGCCGGAATAACGCGAGAGAGCCGTAGCTTTCAGGGAATCGACCTGCTGCCCTATCACAACTTCGGCCTGCGTAAATATGCGCTGTCGGACAGGCAATATCTCTATGAGGAGCTGCATCCCGCACACGGCAAGCCGCAAACGGCAGTGCTGGAAGCGGCGGCCAGTCGCTATGGCCTGAAAACCGCGACGCTGTCGCACTGTATTGGCTAAAAAAAAGCCCCTGCGGCTGGCGCAGAGGCTTCTGGTTCAGAAATCCGCCGGTTGCCGGAAGGTCATCGGCGTTTGATATTTGGGATGGGTAATGGTCAACATTTCCGCGTGCAGCAGCAGGCGCGGCGCCATTGCCCTGGCCTCTTCATGGGCATAGAAGTTATCGCCCAGAATCGGATGGCCGAGCGCCAGCATATGCACGCGCAGCTGGTGGGAACGGCCGGTAATTGGCATTAACCGCACGCGAGCGCTGTTATCCGCCGCATACTCAAGCACCTGATACTCCGTCTGCGCCGGCTTGCCGGTTTCAAAACAGACTTTCTGTTTCGGCCGCTGCGGCCAGTCGCAGATCAGCGGCAGATCGATCAATCCTTCTTCCTGCTCAGGATGTCCCCAGACGCGAGCCAGATAGGTTTTCTTCGGTTCGCGCTCGCGGAACTGACGCTTTAATTCCCGTTCGGCCGCCTTAGTCAGCGCTACAGCAATAATGCCGCTGGTGGCCATATCCAGACGATGCACGGATTCCGCCAGCGGAAAGTCGCGCTGAATACGCGTCATAACGCTGTCCTTGTGCTCGGGCAGACGACCGGGCACCGACAGCAGGCCGCTCGGCTTGTTGACCACGATAATATGCTCGTCCTGGTAAAGAACGGCCAAAGGATCTTGTGAAGGATTATAGGGTTCCATCTTTCTGCCTGTGTGAGGCGACCGTGGCCGCCCCGTGCCAATTACTGATGCGTGACGACAATCAGGCGCAGCGCGTCCAGCCGCCAGCCCGCGTCGTCCAGCGCCGCCAGCACCTGCTCGCGGTTGCTTTCCATTGCGTCAATCTCATCCTGACGGATATTAGGATTGACGGCGCTCAGCGCCTGCAGACGCGACAGCTCCGCGCTCAGGTTCTCGTTCGCTTCGGCGCGTGCCGCCTCGATCAGCTTGCGCGCTTCCTCGGCCGCCTGATCTTCCGCCAGCTTGAGGATCGCGTGCACATCCTGCTGTACCGCGTTAACCAGCTTGCTGCCGGTATGACGGTTGACCGCGTTCAGCTGACGGTTGAAGCTTTCGAACTCCACTTTGCCCGCCAGGTTGGTGCCTTTGCGATCCACCAGCATACGTACCGGCGTCGGCGGCAGGAAGCGGGTCAGCTGCAGCTGCTTCGGCGCCTGCGCTTCCACCACGTAGATCAGCTCCAGCAGCAGCGTGCCGACCGGCAGCGCTTTGTTTTTCAGCAGCGACAGCGCGCAGCTGCCGGTATCGCCGGAGAGGATCAGATCCAGACCGTTGCGGATGATCGGATGCTCCCAGGTCACATACTGCGCGTCTTCGCGCGACAGCGCCTGACCGCGATCGAAGGTGATGGTGCAGCCATCTTCCGGCAGGCCAGGGAAATCCGGCACCAGCATATGATCGCCCGGCGTCAGTACGATCAGGTTATCGCTGCGGTCTTCCTGGTTGATGCCGACGATATCAAACAGGTTCAGCGCGAAGTTGACCAGTTCGATATTGTTGTCCTGCTCGCTGATGGTTTCCGCCAGCGCCTGCGCTTTTTCGCCGCCGTTGGAGTTCAGCTCCAGCAGGCGATCGCGACCCTGTTCCAGCTGGCTCTTCAGCGCGTTGTGCTGCTCGCGGCACTCGCTGATAAAGTCGTCCAGGCCTGCCGTATTTTCCGGCGAGGCCAGATAGTCGATCAGCTGCGTGCTGACCTTGTCGTAAACGGCGCGTCCGGTCGGGCAGGTATGCTCAAAGGCGTCCAGCCCTTCGTGGTACCAGCGCACCAGTACCGACTGCGCGGTTTTTTCCAGATAAGGCACGTGGATTTTGATGTCGTGCGCCTGGCCGATACGATCGAGACGGCCGATACGCTGCTCCAGCAGATCCGGATTGGCGGGCAGATCGAACATCACCATCTGGCTGGCGAACTGGAAGTTACGGCCTTCGGAACCGATTTCCGAACAGAGCAGCACCTGAGCGCCATCCTCTTCGGAAGCGAACCAGGCCGCAGCGCGGTCACGCTCGATAATAGACAACCCTTCGTGGAACACGGCGGCGCGGATACCTTCGCGCTCGCGCAGAACCTGCTCCAGCTGCAGCGCAGTGTTCGCTTTAGCGCAGATCACCAGCACTTTGCTGTTGCGGTTGCTGGTCAGAAAGCCCATTAGCCATTCGACGCGCGGATCGAAGTTCCACCAGGTGCCGCTGTCGCCTTCGAACTCCTGATAAATCTGCTCCGGATAGAGCATATCGCGCGCGCGCTCGTCGGCCGCCTTACGCGCGCCCATAATGCCGGAGACTTTGATCGCGGTCTGATACTGCGTCGGCAGCGGCAGGCGGATCTGGTGCAGCTCGCGTTTCGGGAAGCCTTTTACGCCGTTACGGGTATTGCGGAACAGCACGCGGCTGGTGCCGTGGCGATCCATCAGCATGCTAATCAGCTCCTGACGCGCCTCCAGCTTGCCTTCGCGATCGCTGTTGGCGATTTGCAGCAGCGGTTCGATATCCTGCTCGCCCATCAGATCGTTCAGCATATTCATCGCGGTGTTATCAAGCGGCTCGTCGGCCAGCAGGCCGGCGACGGCGTCGGCGATCGGACGGAAGTGCTGCTGCTCTTCGACAAAAGCGGCGAAGTCGTGGAAGCGATCCGGGTCCAGCAGGCGCAGACGAGCGAAGTGGCTCTCCATCCCCAGCTGTTCCGGCGTGGCGGTCAGCAGCAGCACGCCCGGAATATGCTCGGCCAGCTGTTCAATCACCTGATATTCGCGGCTCGGCTGGCCCTCTTCCCAGGCCAGATGGTGCGCCTCGTCGACAATCAGCAGATCCCATTCCGCTTCCGCCAGCATTTCCAGACGCTGCTTGTTGCGGCGCACGAAATCGAGCGAGCAGATCACCAGCTGCTCGGTGTCGAAGGCGTTGTCGCTGTCCAGCCGCGCCTGCGCATAGCGATCGTCGTCGAACAGGGCGAAGCGCAGGTTAAAGCGCCTGAGCATCTCAACCAGCCATTGGTGCTGCAGGGTTTCCGGCACCACGATCAGCACGCGCTCTGCGCGGCCAGCCAGCAGCTGCTGATGGATAATCATGCCCGCTTCGATAGTCTTGCCAAGGCCCACTTCGTCAGCCAGCAGCACGCGCGGCGCATGGCGGCGGCCAACGTCGTGCGCGATATGCAGCTGGTGTGGGATCAGGCTGGTGCGCATTCCGCGCAGGCCGCTGACCGCCAGGCGATACTGCTCGCTCTGATATTTACGCGCGCGAAAACGCAGGGCGAAGCGATCCATACGATCCAGCTGGCCGGCGAACAGGCGATCCTGCGGTTTGCTGAACACCAGCTTGCTGTCCAGCATCACTTCGCGCATCAGCACGCCCGCTTCTCCGGTATCCAGACGAGTCCCGAGGTAGGCTACCAGCCCGTTCTCCTCAACGACTTCCGCGACCTCCAGCTGCCAGCCTTCGTGACTGGTGATGGTGTCGCCCGGATTAAAAATCACACGAGTAACAGGCGAATCATTTTTAGCGTAAAGACGGTTTTCGCCGGTGGCGGGGAAAAGCAGCGTCACCATGCGCGTGTCTACCGCGACCACAGTTCCTAATCCCAGTTCGCTTTCCGTATCGCTGATCCAGCGTTGACCAAGTGTAAAAGGCATAGATATTCGGCTCGATTCTCGTAGAGGTTATTTCAGGCAATAGCACGGCTACCCGGCGATAAAAGCCCGGCAGAATTTTTTCGTTTTGCAGGAAGGGCGCTATGGTACTGGAAGGTGGCGCGTTCGTCACCTGTCAAAAAAGCCCCAACTGTCCTGTAACCAGTGTAGCAAAGTCATCCTGAACAAAAGGCAGAATGCCTTCCGCCACCGGCTGCAGCTGGCGGGAAAGGTAGTGTTCGTAGTCCAGCGGCGTCAGGCGCGCCTCCAGCGGCTCCGGCCCTGACGTAGCCATCACATAGCGGATGCGGCCGCCTTTCTGGTACTGCAAAGGCCGATCCTGCTTGCGGTTCTGCTCGTCGGCCAGCCTTGCCGCACGCACGTGCGGCGGCACGTTGCGCTGGTAATCATCCAGCGGTCGGCGCAGCTTTTTGCTGTAAACCAGCTGATCGTCCAGCTCGCCGTCCAGCAGCTGGCGCACGGTTTCACGGATATAATCCTGATACGGCTGTTTTTTGAAAATCCGCAGATAGAGCGCCTGCTGGAAATTTTTCGCCAGCGGCGTCCAGTCGGTGCGCACCGTTTCCAGCCCTTTAAACACCATGCGCTCGGCGTCGCCTTCGCGGATCAGGCCCGCGTAGCGTTTTTTACTGCCCTGTTCCGCGCCGCGAATGGTGGGCATCAGAAAACGGCTGAAGTGGGTTTCGTACTCCAGCTCCAGCGCGCTTTCCAGCCCAAACTCCTGCTGCAAATGGCTGCGCCACCAGGCATTGATCTTTGTCACCAGCTGCTGGCCGATGGCGGCGGCCGCAGGTTCGTCGTGCGGCGCTTTCAGCCAGACAAAGGTGGAATCGGTATCGCCATAGATAACGTCATAGCCTTCCGCCTCGACCAGCTCTCTGGTCTGCCGCATGATTTCATGGCCGCGCAGCGTAATAGAGGAGGCCAGCCGCGGATCAAAAAAGCGGCACGAGCTGGTGCCCAGCACGCCATACAGGGCGTTCATAATGATTTTCAGCGCCTGCGACAGCGGCTTGTTGCCCTGCTTTTTCGCGGCCTCGCGGCCCTGCCAGATTTGCCCGACGATCTCCGGCAGGCAATGAAGGGTGCGCGAGAACCGCGCTTCGCGGAAACCGCTGACCGAGTCTTTGTCGTCAGGATGCGCCAGGCCTTCCACCAGCCCGACCGGATCGATCAGGAAGGTACGGATAATCGAGGGATAAAGGCTTTTGTAATCCAGCACCAGCACCGAGTCGTAAAGGCCCGGCCGCGAATCCATGACGTAGCCGCCCGGGCTGGCTTCCGGCGCCACCTCGCCAATCCCCGGCGCGACATAGCCCGCACGATGCATACGCGGCAGATAAAGATGGCTGAACGAGGCGACCGAGCCGCCGTGCCTGTCTACCGGCAGGCCGTTGACGGTGGCTCGCTCCAGCAGAAAGGGCATGATCTCCGTGCGCTGGAAAATACGCGTCACCAGCTCGCAGTCTTTCAGGTTGTAGTGCGCCAGCGCTGGCTTATCTTCCGCGAAGCGCTGGTTAATCTCCTGCATTCTGTCCCACGGATTGTTGATGGCTTTGCCTTCGCCCAGCAGCTCGCGCGATACCGACTCCAGGCTGAAAGAGGGAAAATCCCAGAACGCGGACTTCAGCGCCTCGATGCCGTCGATAATCAGCCGGCCGCTCGCCTGGGCGAACCAGATCCCTGGCTTGAAGCCATGCTCGCGCCACTCCAGCGTCTCGTTGTTGCGCCCCAGCCGCAGCGGAATAGCATAGCGATCGGCATGTTTTTGCAGGATACGCAGATCGAACTGCACCACGTTCCAGCCAATCAGCACATCCGGGTCGTGCTCGGCAAACCAGGCGTTAAGCTTTTCAAGCAGCGCCGGACGGCTGGCGACATATTCCAGTTGGAAATCGAGCCCGCTGGCGTCGCCGTTCTCCGGCCCCAGCATATAGACTACGCGCTGGCCGCAGCCTTCCAGCCCGATGCAGTAAAGCTCGCCGTGGCGCGTGGTTTCAATATCCAGCGACACCCATTTCAGCGGCGGGCGATAGTCCGGATTGGGTTTCAGGCGCGCTTCCGCCAGGCCGTTGCCGCTCTGCCGACCGCTGAACCAGACCGGCGCGGTGATAAAACGCTCCATCAGGAAGCGCTCGGGCGGCCGGATATCCGCCTCGTAAACCATCACGCCGTTTTCACGCAGCAGCTTTTCCAGCTTTTGCAGCTGGCGATACTGTTTGCAGTAGAGCCCGGCGACCGGGCGCTGGCGGAAATCCTTCAGTTTCAGCGGCGTTAGCCGAAAGTCGCGTTCGGCGCGCAGCAGCGTCTCCGCCTGAACCATCTGCTGCTGCGGAATAAAGGCGACCGACTCCTGCGGCGGCAGCGTCACTCGCTGCGGGCCGTCGTCCGTGGCCAGCCACAGCACGATTTCCGTGCCGTTGGGCGTATCCCGCCAGTGTCGGGTCAGCAGAAAACCTGCGCGCGCGTCGTTCACCTGAATCTCCTGGAGCGAGAGGAAAAGAGGGTGGAACCGGCATCCGCAAAGACAACGCCGGTCAATCTGCCTACTTTAGCATGTTTATTTATACAGGGCTTTATTTGGCTAGGCGGCTTTTCATCGCGGCGTTGGCGGCATTTTTTTCTTTACCGGACAATGAAAAATATCCGCATTCCCATACAAAACAGCGCTTGACGGAGCCTGATCGGGCCGGGACAATCCGACCTCCCGATAAGCAGAATGTGAAATTTATGGAAGCCTGGCTGGATCACCTTATTACTCAATCAGTTGCCTGGTCCCTGCTGGCGGTCGGGCTGGTCGCCTTTTTTGAATCGCTGGCGCTGGTCGGACTGCTGTTGCCCGGCACGGTGCTGATGGCGTCGCTGGGCGCGCTGGTCGGCAGCGGGCAGATTAGCCTCTATCCGGCCTGGGGCGCCGGTATCGTCGGCTGCCTGCTGGGCGACTGGATCTCCTATTTTATCGGCTGGCAGTTTAAAGGGCCGCTGCACCGCTGGTCGTTTATCAGGAAACATCAGGCGATGATGGATAAAACCGAACATGCGCTGCATCAGCACAGCATGTTTACTATTATCGTCGGTCGCTTTATCGGCCCAACGCGGCCGTTAATTCCGCTGGTGGCCGGGATGCTGGAGCTGCCGGTAAAGAAGTTTATTCCGCCTAATCTGATCGGCTGCCTGCTGTGGCCGCCTCTCTATTTGCTGCCGGGCATTCTGGCGGGCGTGGCGATTGACGTGCCGAAAGATGCGCAGAGCGGCCTGTTTAAATGGCTGCTGCTGGCGGTGGCGCTGCTGGTCTGGCTGGGCGGCTGGCTCGCCTGGCGCTGGCTGCGCGCCAAAAAACAGCAGGACTGGGCGAGCGCGTATCTGCCCGCCAGCCGTCTGCGCTGGCTGGCGCCGTTGATGATGGCTATTGGGGCAGGCAGCTTTGTGGCGATCCAGTTCCATCCGATGATGCCGGTGTTCCGTCATCTGCTGTGGCAGGTGTTTATCGGCTAGCGCGGCGCGCAAGGGGGAGACTATGCCGGTTAATTTCGACCTGAACGACCTTTATGCTTTCCGGGCGCTGGTGGAGTACGGCAACTTTCGCCTTGCGGCGGAGTCGATTTGCCTTTCGCAGTCCGCCCTGAGCCGCAGAATCGACAAGCTGGAAAACGCGCTGGGGGTGAAGCTGTTTGAGCGCACGACCCGACGCGTCAGCCTGACGCTGACGGGGCAGAGCTTCGCCGAGCGTTCGGGACGGCTGCTGACCGATTTTGAGGACGTGATGGCGGATCTCAGCGAGGTCAGCCAGAACCGTACCGGGCTGGTCACCGTCGCCAGCGTGCCTTCGGCGGCCTACTACTTTATGCCCGACGTGATTCGCCGTTTTCAGCTGCGCTACCCGCGCGTGCGCGTCAAGCTTATCGACAGCAGCGCCAGCAACGTGTACGACTCGGTGGTCAGCGGCCAGGCGGATTTCGGCATCAGTTTTTCCGGCCGCACGCAGGCCGATATCGAGTTTTTGCCGCTGTTGCAAGACAGCTATGTCGTCGCCTGTCGGCGCGATCATCCGCTGGCGCAGCGCGACGGCCTGACATGGCAGGAATTTTATCAGCAGGCGTGGATCGGGCTGGATAAGACTTCGGGAAACCGCAATCTGTTGGATCTGGCGCTGGCGGACATCGTTCCGGCACGGCCCAGCATCTGTGAAACCCGGCACGTCACCACCATGCTGGGCATGGTCGAAGCGGGGCTCGGCATCGCCGCCGTACCCGCGATGTCGATGCCCTCGTCAGGCCATTCCGTGCTGACCAGCGTGCCGCTGACCGATCCGGTGGTTCAGCGTACGGTTGGCTTGCTCAGGCGTAGCGGCCGCGTGCTGTCGCACGTTGCCGCCGAGCTTGAGAAGTTAATTATTGAACGGTAGCCGTCTGCTTCGCTACGGTTTTCAGGCCGGTAGCGCGTACGGTTTGCTGCACCGCTGGCGAAGAGAGATAGCGCAGCAGTTTTTGCGCCTCCTGGCCATCGACAGCGCCTTTCGTCACCGCGCCCGCGAAGCGGGTAGTGTACTGCACGCTGGCCGGTAGCTCGCCGATAAAGGTGACGCCGGGAACGGGAAGCAGTTCGCTGACCTGCTGAAAGCCCAGCGCGTATTGGCCGTCGGCCACGACGGAAGCGACCGGGATCCGCTCTATCATCCGCGCCTTGCTGCTCACCCGATCCGCAATGCCCAGCTTTTCAAACAGCTGGCTGCTGACGTATCTGCCGCTGGCGCTGTCCGAGTAAGCGACAGATCGCGCCCGCAATAAAACCGTGCGCAGCTCCTCTGTGGTTTTAATGCTGACGGGCGTGTCGCCTTTTTTAATCACTGCGCCAACGGGCGAGTCGGCCAGCTCCACGCGGGAGCCAGGCAAAACCCAACCGGCTTTATCGAGTTTTTCCAGCGCGTCGCCAACCATAATCACTACGTCTGCTCGTTCCCCACGAGCCAGTCTGGCGGGGATAGCCTGCGCCGATTGCCCCATCGAAGGCCCCGAAACCGTAGTGATTTTATAGCCTTCCTGCGCAGCGAAGCGCGGAGCGAGCTGCTCCCAGGCAGCTTTAAAACCGCCGGAAATCATGACCGTCAGCTCTTTTGCCTGTACGCCTGCGTTGAAAAGCGCCAGCAGCGGCAGCGCTATCACGATACGACCTGTTTTGTTCATGCTCTCTCCTTAACCGAGCGATTTAGCGGCAGACTGAAAATGCGTGGCGCTGCGGCGATAAAGGTAAAGCGTTGCCAGCAGCGCGCAAACGGCGGCAAAGCTCATCCAGTAAGCCGGTGAGGCTTTATCGCCTGTCAGCTCAATCAGGCCTGTGGAAACCACCGGCGTGAAGCCGCCGAAAATCGCGGTCGCCAGGCTATAGGCCAGCGAGAAACCGGCAACCCGCACCTCCGGCGGCATAATTTCCGTCAGGGCCGGGATCATGGCGCCGTTGTACAGGCCATAAATAAACGACAGCCACAGCAGCACGCCCAGCATCATAAAGAAACCCGGTGCGTCGGCCAGCAGGCGCAGCGCGGGCCAGGAGGTGGCAAGCGCCAATAGCGTCATGGCAATCAGCACCGGCTTGCGGCCGAAACGATCGGAGAGCGCGCCGCCCACCGGCAGCCAGCAGAAGTTGGAGACGGCGACCAGCAGCGTTACCAGCAGACTGTCGGAAGCGCTGAGCAGCAGCACTCTTTTGCCGAAGGTCGGCGCATAAACGGTGATCAGATAAAAAGCGGTGGTGGTCATGGCGACCATCAACATCCCGGCGACCACAACCTGCCAGTTAGCCAGCAGCGTTTTAAATACCTGGCGCATCGCCAGATGCGTGCGGCGGGCGTTGAATTCCTGCGTCTCTTCCAGCCTGCGGCGCAGCAGAAAAATAAAAGGCACGATCAGGCAGCCAAACAGAAACGGAATGCGCCAGCCCCATTCGCGGATAGCGGTTTCTTCAAGAAGCGCATTAAGCGCGAAGCCCATCGCTGCCGCCACCATAATGGCGACCTGCTGACTGCCCGATTGCCAGCTGGTGTAAAAGCCTTTGCGGCCTGGCGTGGCGATTTCAGCCAGATAGACCGAGACGCCGCCCAGTTCCGCGCCCGCGGAAAAGCCCTGTAACAGGCGTCCCGTCAGCACCAGCAAGGGTGCCCAGAGTCCGATAGCCTGATAAGAGGGGATCAGCACAATCAGAAAGGTGCCTGCGGCCATAATAGAAAGGGTGACGATCAACCCTTTGCGTCGGCCCACTTTGTCGATATAGGCGCCCAGCACTACCGCGCCGACGGGCCGCATCAGGAAGCCCGCGCCGAAGACGGCGAAAGTCATCATCAGCGAGGCGAACTCGCTGCTGGCCGGAAAGAAGGTGTGGGCGATATAGGTAGCATAAAAACCGAACAGGAAGAAATCGAACTGCTCCAGAAAATTGCCTGAAGTGACGCGGAAAATAGCGCCAATACGGGCACGGGTAGTAAGGGGTGAGCCAGAAGTAAGTTGCATAGCCATCTCCAGTTTGTCAGTGGCGCTTTTCGCCGCGCCTGCTTTGAAGACTGGCTGAGTAAAGCAAAGTAAATAAGCGCAATTAACGCATGGATTGATGCGTTGGGCGCATTAATCCAGGCTAATCAGAGAAAACTGCTTGGAATTATTCAGGTTTTATTTTCAGGTTAATTTTCTGAGAAGTAAAAATTGTTAAGAGGAAATTGCGTATTTGTGACGTAATTCATAAAGGCGTACCGATCAATGACCGCTGTAACGCTACCACGCCATAACTTTTATCTAATTTATTGATAATTATAATTTTACTATGAGATTGGCTAAGGTAATGCGCGCATTCAAAGCAGCGGTAATAAAAAAGTTACCAGAAAATGTAGACGACCGGTCTAATCAGGAGTAGGGTTAAAACATGAACACAGCGACGCATAAACACAAAGACAATGTTCGCGAGCATATTCTCGCGACCGGCCAGCGCATTATGGCAGGCAGAGGCTATTCGGCGGTTGGACTGAATGAAATCCTGACCGAAGCGGGCGTGCCAAAGGGCTCTTTCTATCACTATTTTGGTTCGAAAGACGCTTTTGCGGTCGCTATGCTGGAGAGCTATTTCGCCGACTATCTGGACGAGCTTGATCGTACGCTAAGCCAGAGCGGCCTGACCATGGCGCAGCGGCTGATGAACTACTGGCAGCAGTGGCAGGATACGCAGTCCTTCCAGGATTGCCAGGGAAAATGCCTGGCGGTGAAGCTGGGCGCGGAAGTGGCCGATCTGTCGGAAAATATGCGCCAGGCGCTGGACAAAGGGACGTCGCAGATTGTCGCGCGGCTGGCGGAAGCGCTGGAAGCGGGTGCCACGGAAAACTCCCTGAGCCTCGGCGGCAGCGAGCCGCGTCAGGTGGCCGAAAGCCTTTACCAGCTCTGGCTGGGTGCCAGCGTGATGGTGAAGATCGCACGCGATAAAGCGCCCTTTGTGGCGGCAATGCGTTTGACCCGACAGACGCTTGGCGTAGCGCTTTAAGAAGCGGTTGCGACATGCCTTTGAGCGCGTCGCAGCAGAACGGCTTCAGAGATAGCGAACCGCTGTTGCTGTCGCGCAGTTTGCTGAACTAAAGCGATTGCGCGGCAACGGTTTTACAAATGGCACGGTCAGAAAGCCGGCCTGTTTTTTTACTCCGTTACAAGACGACTGGTCTACTATTGTTTAATAACCCCGATTCGGAGATAGCTGATGAAAATTTTAATGGTTCTGACCTCACACGATCGCCTGGGCGATACCGGCCGTAAAACCGGCTTCTGGCTGGAAGAGCTGGCCGCGCCTTATTACGCCTTTAAAGATGCGGGCGCCGAAATTACGCTGGCCTCGCCGGCGGGCGGCAATCCACCGCTGGACCCTAAAAGCAACGAGCCCGCTTTCCAGACGGAACTGACGCACCGTTTCGAAGCGGATGCCGACGCTATGGCGCAGCTGGCCGCTACCGTACGCCTCGATACGGTTTCTCAGTCCGATTACGACACGGTTTTCTATCCTGGTGGTCACGGCCCACTGTGGGATCTGGCGGAAGACAAACATTCCATCGCGCTGATCGAGTCATTTATTGCCGCAGAAAAACCGGTGGCGCTGGTGTGCCACGCGCCGGGCGTGCTGCGTCATGTGAAAACGCCTGCGGGCCGTCCGCTGGTGGAAGGCAAGAAAGTGACCAGCTTCGCTAATAGCGAGGAAGAAGGCGTAGGCCTGACTGACGTCGTACCTTTCCTGGTTGAAGATGAGCTGATCGCGCAGGGCGGTATCTACTCCAAAGGTGCGGACTGGGGATCTTATGTGGTTCAGGACGGTCTGCTGATTACCGGGCAAAACCCTGGCTCTTCCGCAGCAACGGCTGCGCTGCTGCTGGAGCAGTTTTCGCGCTAATTGAGGTTTCCTGCGGCATAGCGCCGCAGGGAAAGCTATGTTGGTAGCCGTCTTCTGTCGCAACCATGGCTGAATGCCTAAACGGCCAGGCCGTTTACTCTTAGCATAAAGAGATCGCCTGCCCGGATCTCTTTTTTCCTCTCCATCAGCAGATCTAAATCGTCTTTGACCGTCAGATAGAGCCCGCTTAACGATTTATATTTTCCGCTGCACAGATGTTCGATATTGATCAGGCTTTGCGCTTCATCAACCGTATTTCCCGCGTCTTTTTCGCTATAAACCCATTGCAGAGCTTTACCGCGAGCGCTGTTGCTGTCGGTAATTGTTTCAATAAGGTTAGTGACCATGCCGGTGGAATGCACCAGACCCGGATGATAAGCGTAAAGAGAGATATTCTCTCGTTTCATTTCGACGGCGAGATTTTCCGTTAATTTAATCACGGCGGCTTTAGTGACGGAATAAGCCGTGCAGTAAGGCCAGCGGTAAACGCCCGCGTTGCTGACAATATTAATAATAATGCCGCGCTTTTTTGCGCGCATGGGTTTTAACGCTTCATGCGTACACCAGGAGAGTCCGAGCAGATTGATATTAATCGCTTCAAACCAGTCATCCATTGCGATATCAACGAATTTATCGACCGGTCCCCAAACGCCCGCATTATTGATTACCACATCAATATGGCCAAATTTTTCAGCAATTTCAGCGAAACAGGCGGCGACAGCAGCTCGGTCGGTAACGTCGCACTGCAGGCAGTGAATGGCGCCGCGAAACTCATCTTCAAGCTCGGCCAGCCTCTGCGCGTCTCTGCCGGTAATGATGACCCGATGATCTTTAGCCAGCGCTCTGGCATAGGAAAGGCCAAGCCCTTTGGAACCGCCGGTAATTAATATCGTCTTTTTTTGCGCGTCGATCATTGCCCGTTTCCTTTAATGAAGTGTACTGCTGGCTATTTTCTCTCAGGGCATTAATAGCACTTTGTTGTGAAAGTTACATTACATCGGTCATTCATTTTGGTTATGGCAAGATAATATTCTGCCTGATGCGAAAGGTAATAATCCAGGGGAGGTAATATAACGGCATGAAACGAGTTTGAATGATGCTCTTTTTTGGCGAAGACAATTTTGTCATGAATACGGGCTAAGAGGTGATTAATAATGCTGGCCCTGTAACAGGAGCACTCCTCACCTTCTTAATTGTGAAAAAGATACCTGATAAAGCGGAGCAAATTATTGCGGCGCTGACGTGTCAGCGCCTCGCCGGTCAGGCTGTAGGCCATTTTGCCTCGATCGCGTCGGCATGCAGTTTTTTGCAGGCTTCAACAACGAAGCAACGCTGCTGCGACTGGCCGCTTTCAGCGCAGAGCAATTCCCAGCACGGCAGCCTCTTTGACCTCGCCGTTAAGCAAGGCGGAAGTGCTGCCGTCCCAGCAGATCCGGCCATCGACCACCAGCGCGCTGCGCGGCGTGATACGCGCCGCATCCTCAATGCTGTGCGATACCATCAGCAGCGTGATGTTTCTTTCCCGACAGACTTCATCCGTCAGCGCCAGCATCTCCTTGCGCAGCGCCGGATCCAGCGCGGAAAACGGCTCGTCCAGCAGCAGGATCGGCTGTTGGCGCACCAGGCAGCGGGCCAGCGCGGCGCGCTGTCGCTGACCGCCGGAAAGCTCGCCGGGCAGACGTGCCAGGTACGCTTCCAGCCCGACTCTTTCCGCTATCGTCTGTAAACGCTGACGCTGATCGGCGTCCAGCCGCAGTCCCGGATGCAGTCCCAGCCCGATATTTTGCGCCACGGTAAGATGGGGAAACAGGTTGTTCTCCTGGAACAGCATGGAAACCGGCCGTTTCGCCGGCGGCGTAAGCAGGTGATCCGCGCCGTTAAGCTGCAGTTCGCCACTGTCAGCAAGCAGAAAACCGGCGATCAGGCTTAGCAGCGTACTTTTTCCCGCGCCGCTGGGGCCGAGGATGGCCAGACGTTCTCCCGCCTGCATTGCAAGGGTAAAGCGCATCGGCAGATGCTGGTAGATCCAGGTCAGGTTAGTCAGCGTCAGCATGGCGTCCCGGCAGTTTTTCAATCAGGGTAAACAAAAGGAAGCAGAGCAGCAGCAGCAGCAGCGCGCTTACCGCGCCATCTTCGCTGCGATAGGAGCCCATCTGCTGATAAAGATAAAAGGGCAGCGTACGGAAATCTTCGTTGCCAAACAGCGCCACTACGCCGAAATCGCCGACCGACAGCACGCTGGCGAAAGCCATCGCCTGCGCCAGCGGCCGTTTCAGCGCGCGCAGCTCTATCAGCCGCAGCCGGTTCAGGCCGCGAATATCCAGCGCCAGGCAAAGGCGGTTATAGCGTTCGGCGATATCGCGCAGCGGGTTTTCCAGCACTTTGATGGCATAGGGGATGGCCATCAGCGCGTTGGTAAAGATAACGATGCCTTCCGCCGACTGCGGCAGGCCGCTGGTCTCGTTCAGCAGCAGAAAGAAGCCGGTAGCAAGCACGATGCCGGGCATCGCCAGGATCAGCATGCCGCTCAGTTCCAGCATCTGGCCGGCGAAGGGCTGCTGGCGCAGGCGCAGTTCCCGGCTGCTCCACAGCAGCATTACGGTAAGGATTACGCAAATCGCGCCCGCGCCCAGCGCGATGCTTATCGAGGTATAAACGGCTTGCCACAGCGCGGGCTGCTGAAGGACGCTAAACAGGCTGCTGTTTAACCCGCTGACGATTACCGCCAGCAGCGGCGGCGCTATCAGCAGCAGCGCCAGCGTCAGCAGCACGGTATCCATAACTTTCGCGCGTCGGCTATCCTGCCGATCCCGCCAGCTTTGCAGGCTGGTTGTGCCGGAAGGCAGCGCCTTGCTTAGCCGCTGGCTCAGCAGCACCAGGCTCAGACAGCAGATCATCTGAATAAGCGCCAGCAGCGCGGCGCGCCCGGGATCGTAATCAAAATTCAACGCCTGGAAGATCGCCAGTTCGATGGTGGTGGCTTTGGGGCCGCCGCCCAGCGCCAGCACGGTCGCGAAGCTGGCGAAACAGAGCATAAAGATGAGCGAGCCGGTCGGCAGCAGCTGCCGCCGCAGCCAGGGCCACTCCACCAGACGAAAAGAGTGCCAGCCCGTTACGCCAAGCTGGGCGGCAAGCTGACGCTGCTCTGTCGGGATCTGCTCCAGCGTCTGCAGCAGCAGCCTGGCAGCCAGCGGCAGGTTAAAAAAGAGGTGCGCCAGCAAAATGCCCTGCAGGCCATAAGGCGAAAAGAGGTAGTCCACGCCGAGCCAGCCGCAAAGCGTCGCCAGCCATCCCGAGCGTCCGTAAACGCTCAGAATACCGAATACGGCCACCAGCACCGGCAGCACCAGCGTCATCGCACAGAGGCGCAGCAGGATGTTCCGGCCGGGAAAGCGGCGGCGCCAGAGCGCCCGCGCCAGCGGAACGGCAGGCGCCAGCGCCAGTAAAGCGGAGAGGAAAGCCTGCCAGAACGAGAAGCGCAGGACGTGCCACAGATAGCTGTCGTGCCAGAGACTGCCCGCATTGACCGACGCGTGACGCCACAGCGCCATAAAGGCGAGCAGCGCGACGGCAACCAGCAGCGTGGCGACAAGGCCGCCGGGAACCAGATTGCCCGACGGTCTGCGGCGGCTTAGCGACTGACGGCGCGTTGCCATGCGCTGACCCACTCGCTGCGATGGCTGGCGACTTCCTGCGAGGAGTACTGCAGCGTGGTTTTCGGTACGGTCAGCGTGTCAAAGCCGGCAGGCAAGGCTGTCGGCACTGCCGGATACATCCAGTTGCCCTGCGGGATCGTCTGCTGGAAAGGCTTATCCAGCATAAACTGCATAAATTTCTGCGCCAGCTGCGGCTGTTGGCTGCCCTTAAGCTGACCGGCGACTTCCACCTGTAAATAGTGCCCTTCGCTGAAGTCCGCCGCGGCGTACTGCGTTTTTTTCTCTTCGATCAGGTGATAAGCCGGCGAAGTGGTATAGCTCAGCACCATATCGGCTTCGCCTTTCAGGAACAGGCCATAGGCTTCGCTCCAGCCTTTAGTAACGGTAACGGTTTTCTTCGCCAGCTTCTGCCAGGCGGCAGGCGCGTCGTCGCCATAGACTTTTTGCATCCAGAGCAGCAGCCCCAGGCCAGGCGTGCTGGTGCGCGGATCTTCATAGATGATTTTCAGCGGCTGGCTGCCGTCGACCAGCTCCTTCAGGCTTTTGGGTGGATTGGCCAGTCGGGTTTTATCGTAAACAAAGGCGAACCAGCCATAGTCATAGGGCACGAAAGTGCTGTCGTGCCAGCCGCCCGGCACTTTAACCTCGTGGGTGTCGATATGGCTTTCGGCAAACAGGCCGGTTTTTTTCGCCGCATCCAGCAGGTTGTTGTCCAGACCCAGCACTACGTCAGCCTTGCTGTTTTTGCCTTCCATGCGCAGACGGTTCAGCAATGCAACGCCGTCGGCAAGGGCGACATAGTTCAGCTCGCAGCCGCAGTCGGCCTCAAACGCTTTTTTAATCGCCGGGCCAGGCCCCCAGTCAGAGGCAAAAGAGTCGTAGGTATAAACCGTTAGCGCAGGTTTGGCGGCGACGGCGGAGAGCGAGCAGAGCAGCAGCAGAGGCAGGGCTTTTTTTAACACTTTGCGTTCCTTGAGGGTCAGGGCGACGCGCGATCTGAGCAAAACACTCTCAAATCCCTACGCCGGTATTAGCCGGATCAGGTTCGACGGGTTTATCTCAGCCTCGGCTTGCGCCGCGCACCCCGTTGAGAACGCCTTATTCTAATGATTTCCAAAGAGTAGCGAAAGCGTCATGATTCCGGCGGCGCAAACCAGGCGGATTTGAAATCGAACCAGCCAAGCGTATTCATCCGCACGCCACGCATACTGCGCTCGCCCTCCAGCAGCAGCCAGTGGTGAAACAGGGGATGAAAGTAGCAGTCGGCTATCAGCTCTCTGCTCCAGTCGGCCAGCGACAGCTCCTGCTCGCGCCAGCGCTGCGCGTCCTTTTGCCAGTCAATCGGCACGCAATGCTGTAGCAGCGGGATCTCATAGAGCAGCGCAAACAGAGAGAAGGTCAGCGGCAGGGTGAAATTGGCGCTACCCAGCCAGATATCGCTTTCCGCTTCGCCGCGATGCCAGCTGTCATAATCAACCTGTCTGGTAACTAACTCAACGCCCTGAGAGGCCAGCAGCGGCTGCAGCAGATTAGCGATAGCCTGATGCTCGATATGATCGCCATACCAGGTCAGCGTCAGCGAGGCGAGGCCTGGGGGTTTCTCCGGCGCCGCCAGATCCCGGCGATGATGCCAGCGCGGCAGCAGTCCATAAGCCGGAAACCAGTAGCGCTGATAGCCGGTTCCTGCCTGGCTTAGCAACGTTATCGGGTTAGCGATGGCGCTAATCCAGCGGCGTACCTGCTCATCGCGACCCTGCGGCGAACGCTGATCGAACAGCAGAAAATAGCAGCCTTCTTCCAGACGACTCTCCTCGGATTTTTCATCCAGGCTGCCGCCTTCCAGCCTGACGCCGGAGTAAACCAGCTCTTCGCTGATCTCCGGCAGTACCCAGATATTGACCTCGTCGATCAGCGCGCGGTAGCCGAAGTAGTCATCGAACGCTGCAATACGCAGCTGGCTTTGCTGGTTGCGCACTACGGCGTAAGGGCCGGTGCCGACGGGCTGGCGGCTGAAATCCGTCATCGAAGGCCATTCCCGCGGCAGGATTAGCGCGCTGACGCCTGCCAGCAGCCACGGCAGCCAGCGGTCGGGCTGATGAAGGTGGATATCCAGCGTCCAGGGTGCGGAGGAGCTGACGCGCTGAATATGGCTGAAAAGCGGCTGCTTTTTTGCCCGCTCCAGCGTGGCGATCGCGTCCGCGACTTCCATTTCACGTCCGTGGTGAAAATGGACGGCGGGTCGCAGATAGAAACGCCAGTGCAGCGGCGTAACGGGCTGCCAGTGATGGGCGATATCCGGCTCGATTTCCCCGTTTTCCTCATTTATGCGAGTCAGGCCGCTGAAGATCTGTCTGGCCAGATGGGTTTCCGAGCGGCGCAGCGCCGTAGCGGGATTAAGGTTCAGCAGGGAACGATAGTAGAGTATCCGCAGGATATGTTTTCCCTGACGGAAGCTGCGGCCAAGATGGGAAATCAGCATCTGCCGCACGGCGTTTTTATCGCCGACCAGCTGCACCAGCTGATCGATGCGATCCTGTTCCAGCAGCTCTTCCGCGCGCTGCTGCTGCAGCGCCAGGCCCGTATAGCGAAAGGTCAGCTTTGAGCGCTTGCCGCGGCCGGCTTCGGCCTGCCACTCCAGCCAGCCCGCCTTCTGCATGGCGCCAAGCAGGTTGCGCATATGACGGCGCGAGCAGCTTAGCTGAACCGCTAACCGCTCCAGTGTGGTTTCCTGCGACTGGCCTTCGCAGCTTTGCCACAGCCGGATAAACTGCTGCTGTAAACGTGTGGATTGCATAAAAGAGGAAATCCTGATGAAAACTCGCCTGTTTTTTCTGCCTTATATTAGAGCAATACTTATTGATGATGAAAGGGCGGGAGGCATTCTTTTGAATGGCGCGCTTTCAAGAATTTATATCTGAGTAGGGTGGGTTTTCACCAGCCAGCGGGCGTCTTGCCTGCTGGCTTTTTTCATTTTGCCGTTTTCTTCTATGCTTGCTGTTTGCGCCTGCAAGCAGGCCTTTTTATTTGCAGGGGATGAGGTATGAAATCGCTGCTGACGCGCCGTCGTCGTATTAATCCGGTTTATCTGGCCTTTATGGCGGTTTCTTTTATGGTTGGCGTGGCGGGCGCGCTGCAGGCGCCGACGCTGAGCCTGTTTCTGTCGCGTGAGGTAGAGGTACGGCCGTTTTGGGTCGGGCTTTTTTATACCGTGAATGCCGTCGCCGGCATTGTGGTCAGCCTGCTGCTGGCGAAAAGATCGGACAGCAGCGGCGATCGCCGTATGCTAATCCTCTTTTGCTGTCTGATGGCGGTGGGCAACGCGCTGCTGTTTGCTTTTAACCGGCATTATCTGACGCTGATTACCTGCGGCGTGCTGCTGTCGGCGCTGGCCAGCGTGGCGATGCCGCAGATTTTCGCACTGGCGCGAGAGTATGCGGACAGCTCCGCGCGTGAGGTGGTGATGTTCAGCTCGGTAATGCGTGCCCAGCTCTCGCTGGCATGGGTGATTGGGCCGCCGCTCTCTTTCGCGCTGGCGCTGAATTACGGTTTTACTACCATGTTTGTCGTCGCTGCCGCGCTGTTTGTGATCTGTATCGCGCTGATCTGGTTCGCGCTGCCTTCCGTGCCGCGCGTCGAGCAGCCAACGGAAATCGTGATCACCCAAATCAGCGCGTGGAAAAACCGGGACGTGCGGCTGCTGTTTATCGCCTCGCTGTTGATGTGGACCTGCAACACTATGTATATCATCGATATGCCGCTTTATATCAGCAGCGTATTGGGGTTGCCGGATCGGCTCGCCGGGCTGCTGATGGGCGTGGCCGCAGGTCTGGAGATCCCGGCAATGCTGCTGGCCGGCCATTACGTTAAGCGCTTCGGCAAACGTAAAATGATGCTGTTTGCCGTGGCTGCCGGCGTGCTGTTTTATCTGGGCCTGGTGCTGTTTCATTCACGGGCGGCGCTACTGGCGCTACAGATTTTTAATGCCATTTTTATTGGCATTATCGCCGGGGTCGGCATGCTCTATTTTCAGGATCTAATGCCTGGCAGACCGGGCGCGGCTACCACGCTGTTTACCAACAGTATTTCAACGGGCGTCATCCTCGCGGGCGTTTTCCAGGGCGCGCTGGCTGAGACATTCGGCCACTATGCGGTCTATTGTGGGGCGCTTATCCTCTCTGTCGCCGCGCTGGCGATGTCGGCGAAGGTGAAAGATGTTTAAGCTGCTGGTGTTAGAAGTTTCCAATTAGTACCAGTTTTTGTTGCAAAAAAAGGCGAGTCGCCGCAAAATCCATCAGGTTATAATTTGTACTGGCGGGCATTGCCTGGTTGTCGAACGCAGTCTGCCTTTACTTCATGATGGACGGAATCAACATGTTGGCACTTAAGGAAACGCCCGAACGTTGCCGGAGGGAACAGAGCCGGTATTCGTTCGCTATGAAAAATCAGCAAGGAGGCGTAATGGACGATATCAGGGAAAAAATCGGGCGGCTGGAGAGTGAAACCAGCCAGATGCGGGTGGACATAGCGGCGCTGATCGAGCGCTCAAAGCATGCCGCCAATCAGTCATCGCTGGATACGCTGGCGGAGCAGGCGAAAGGGTTTGCCAGCCAGTCATCGCTGGATGCGCTGGCGCAGCAAGCGAAAGGGTTTGCCAGTCAGGCTGCGCTGGATGCGCTGGCAGAGCAGGCGAAAGGGTTTGCCAGCCAGGCTGCGCTGGACGCGCTGGCGGAGCAGGCGAAGGGGTTTGCCAGCCAGGCAGCGCTGGATGTGCTGGTAGAACGGTCGGAAAGCTTTGCGACGAAAGCCGACCTCGGGCTGTTACGAAGCGATCTTTATAAAGAAGTGGGTATGGTGCGAAGCGATCTTCAGCAAGAGATTTATGCTTCTGAAAGCCGACTTCAGAAAGAGATTTATGCTTCTGAAAACCGCCTGAACGCTAAGTTCGACGCGATCAATAACAGGATCACCTGGACGCTGCTGCTGCCCGCGCTGACGGCCATTATTCTCTGGTTCGTTAAGGTGGCTATCCTGAAAATATGAACGATAGCCAGAGAAGGATGTTTTCAACTTAACACACTGAATAAAAATATTTTTTGGCTATGATGTTGGGGCCGAAGCCCCAATAGCCTCTAACGTAAAAACGTCGGCTGGCGCTGCTCGTAGTCGCTGATGCTGGCTTCGTGCTGGAGCGTCAGGCCAATGCTATCCAGGCCGTTCAGCAAACAGTGGCGGCGAAAAGCGTCAATAGCGAACGCGTAACGCTTCTCACCGGCAACCACTTCCTGTTTCTCTAAGTCCACGGTAAAGCTGATGCCTGGCTCAGCCGCCACCAGACGGAACAGCTCGTCCATTTCCTCCTCGCTTAGCGTCACCAGCAGCAGCTGATTATTAAACGAGTTATTGGCAAAGATATCGGCGAAGTCGCTGCCGATAATCGCCCGAATGCCATAGTCGGTCAGCGCCCAGGGCGCATGTTCGCGTGAGGAGCCGCAGCCAAAATTTTCCCGCGTCAGCATAATGCTGGCGCCGCGAAATGCCGGTTTATTCAGGATAAACTCCGGATCGGGAATCTGGCCTTCCGCGTCCTTATAGCGCCAGTCAAAAAACAGATTGCGGCCAAAGCCGGTGCGCGTCACCATCTGCAGAAACTGCTTGGGGATAATGGCGTCGGTATCGATGTTGGCGGCATCCATCGGCACCACAACGCCGGTGTGCTGCGTAAATTTTTTCGCCATAGTTACTCCTGATTCAGCTCGCGGATATCGGCAAAGCGTCCGGCGATCGCCGCCGCCGCTGCCATCGCCGGGCTGAGCAGATGCGTACGTCCACCGCGACCCTGGCGTCCCTCGAAATTGCGGTTGCTGGTCGAGGCGCAGCGCTCGCCGGGGCTTAAGCGATCGTTGTTCATCGCCAGGCACATTGAGCAGCCGGGCAAACGCCATTCGAAACCGGCATCCAGGAAAATTCTGTCCAGGCCTTCCGCTTCCGCCTGCGCCTTAACCGGCCCGGAGCCAGGCACCACATAAGCCTGTACGTTAGCGGCAATTTTATGGCCTTTCACCACCGAAGCGGCCGCACGCAGATCCTCGATACGGGAATTAGTGCAGGAGCCGATAAATACCTTATCGATTTGCACTTCGGTCAGTTTGATTCCCGGTTTGAGATCCATATAGGCCAGCGCTTTTTCCGCCGAGGCGCGCTCAACGGGATCGCTGAAGCTGGTCGGATCGGGGATAACGTCGTTAACGGCGATAACCTGTCCCGGATTTGTGCCCCATGTTACCTGCGGCGCAATATCGGCGGCATTCAGCGTTACCACTTTATCAAAGCGCGCGCCGCTGTCGGATTTCAGCGTGCGCCAGTAAGCGATCGCTTTTTCCCACTCCTGCTCTTTCGGCGCGAACTGACGGCCCCGAACGTAGTTAAACGTGGTTTCATCCGGCGCGACCAGGCCCGCTTTCGCGCCCAGCTCAATCGCCATATTGCACAGCGTCATTCGGCCTTCCATGCTCAGCTGCTCCACCGCCGGGCCGCAAAACTCCACCACGTGACCGTTGCCGCCGCCGCTGCCTGTCTTGCCGATAATCGCCAGCGCGATATCTTTGGCGGTAATGCCCGGCGCGGTCTGGCCCACGACCTCAATCTTCATGGTTTTCGCGCGCGACTGCTTCAGCGTCTGCGTCGCCAGCACGTGCTCGACTTCCGAAGTGCCGATGCCAAAAGCCAGCGCGCCGAAAGCGCCATGAGTGGAGGTGTGCGAGTCGCCGCAGACGATGGTCATACCGGGCAGCGACATTCCCTGCTCAGGGCCGATCACGTGCACAATGCCCTGAAAGGGATGCTTCAGGTCATACAGGCGTACGCCGAACTCTTCGCAGTTTTTGATTAACATCGCCATCTGAATTCGCGCCATCTCGCCGCTGGCGTTAATGTCACGCGTTTGCGTAGAGACGTTGTGATCCATAGTGGCGAAGGTTTTCGCTGGCTGGCGCACAGGACGACCGTGCGCGCGCAGACCGTCAAAAGCCTGCGCGGAAGTGACCTCATGCACCAGATGCCGATCGATGTAGAGCAGCGGCGTCTCGTTGGGCGCTTCGTGCACGACATGGGCGTCAAACAGCTTCTCGTATAATGTTTTCATAATCAGGCTTCGCGAATAAAGCGGGCGATAACGGTGCCCATTTCCTCAGTGCCGATCGCTTCGCCGCCGCCGGCCAGATCGCCGGTGCGGTAGTTTTCCGCCAGGGCGCGGCCGATCGCCTGCTCAATAGCTTCGGCTGCTTCGGCGGCATCCAGGCTGTAGCGCAGCAGCAGCGCCAGCGACAGGATCTGGGCAACAGGATTAGCAATATTTTTGCCGGCGATGTCGGGCGCGGAGCCGCCCGCAGGCTCAAACAGGCCGAAGCCCTGTTCGTTCAGGCTGGCGGAAGGCAACATGCCCATAGAGCCGGTAATCATCGCGCATTCGTCAGAAAGGATGTCGCCAAACAGGTTGGAGCAAAGCATGACGTCGAACTGCGAAGGTTCCTTGATCAGCTGCATGGTGGCGTTATCGATATACATATGATGCAGCTCGACATCGGGATAATCCTGCGCCACTTCGGTGACGATCTGCCGCCATAAAATAGAGGACTGCAGCACGTTGGCCTTGTCGATCGACGTGACTTTTTTACGGCGCTTGCGGGCGGACTCAAAAGCGATACGGGCAATGCGCTCGATTTCGAAGCGGTGATAAACCTCGGTATCAAAAGCGCGCTCGTGCTGGCCGCTGCCTTCGCGGCCTTTCGGCTGGCCGAAATAGATGCCGCCGGTCAGCTCGCGCACCACCAGAATATCGAAACCTTTTGCCGCGATATCGGCGCGCAGCGGGCAAAAGGCCTCCAGTCCCTGATGCAGGCTGGCCGGACGCAGGTTGCTGAACAGCTTGAAGTGCTTACGCAGCGGCAGCAGCGCGCCGCGCTCCGGCTGTTCTGCTGGCGGCAGATGTTCCCATTTCGGGCCGCCAACGGAACCGAAAAGAATTGCGTCCGCCTGTTCGCAGCCTGCGACAGTGGCGGGCGGAAGCGGCTCGCCGTGACGATCGATGGCGATGCCGCCGACATCATACTCGCTGGTGGTAATGCGCAGGTTGAAACGCTGGCGTACGGCGTCCAGTACCTTGCCGGCCTGAGCCATCACTTCCGGGCCGATGCCGTCGCCGGGCAAAACCGCAATATGATAAGTCCTTGTCATTATACCGCTTCCTTCTCGTTGGCTTTACGCTGCAGTTCCTGCTCGACCTGGCGCGCGCGCCAGATATTGTTCAGGGCGTTGATCATCGCTTTGGCGGAAGACTCCACGATATCCGTCGCCAGGCCTACGCCATGGAATTTACGCCCGTTGTAGTTCACCACGATATCAACCTGGCCCAACGCGTCTTTGCCGTGGCCTTTGGCGGTCAGCTGATATTTCACCAGCTCGGCGTCAAATTCAGTAATGCGATTAATCGCCTGATAAACCGCATCGACCGGGCCGTTGCCCGTCGCCGCTTCCGCTATGGATTCGTCGCCGCAGGCCAGTTTAACCGAGGCGGTCGCCATCACGCTGGAGCCGGACTGCACGCTGAAGTAATCCAGACGGAAATGCTCCGGTTCCTCGTTCTGTTTGTTGATAAAGGCCAGCGCTTCCAGATCGTAATCGAACACCTGGCCTTTTTTATCGGCCAGCTTCAGGAAGGCGTCGTACAGGCTGTCCAGATTGTAATCCTGTTCTTTATAGCCCATCTCATCCATACGGTGCTTCACGGCCGCGCGGCCGGAACGCGAAGTCAGGTTCAGCTGAATCTGATGCAGACCGATCGACTCCGGCGTCATGATTTCGTAGTTTTCGCGGTTTTTCAGCACGCCGTCCTGATGGATGCCGGAGGAGTGCGCGAACGCGCCGGTGCCTACTATCGCCTTGTTGGCCGGGATGGGCATATTGCACAGCTGGCTGACCAGCTGGCTGGTGCGATAAATCTCCTGATGATGAATATTGGTATGCACGTTCATCAGCTGGCTGCGGGTTTTGATCGCCATGATCACTTCTTCCAGCGCGCAGTTACCCGCTCGTTCGCCCAGGCCGTTAATAGTGCCTTCAACCTGGCGCGCGCCAGCCTGCACGGCAGCCAGAGAGTTGCCGACCGCCATCCCTAAATCGTCATGGGTATGCACGGACAGAATGGCTTTATCGATATTAGGTACGCGGTTACGCAACTGACTGAAAATATTGCTGTATTCGCTCGGCAGCGTGTAGCCTACGGTATCCGGGATATTGATAGTGGTCGCGCCAGCGTTGATAGCGGCCTCCACTACGCGACACAGATCGTCGATCGGCGTACGGCCGCCGTCTTCGCAGGAGAACTCCACGTCGTCAGTGTAGTTGCGGGCGTGTTTCACCATACGCACGGCGCGTTCAATCACTTCCGGCAGCGTGCTGCGCAGCTTGGTGGCGATATGCATCGGCGAGGTCGCCAGGAAGGTATGGATACGATAGGCCTCCGCTACGCGCAGCGCTTCATAAGCCGCATCGATATCTTTTTCCACACAGCGGGCCAGCGCGCAAACACGGCTGTTTTTTACCTGGCGAGCGATAGTCTGTACGGATTCGAAGTCGCCCGGCGAGGAGACAGGGAAACCGACCTCCATCACGTCAACGCCCATACGCTCCAGCGCCAGCGCTATCTGCAGTTTCTCTTTCACGCTCAGGCTGGCCTGTAATGCCTGTTCGCCGTCACGCAGCGTGGTATCGAAAATAATAACTTGTTGGCTCATCAGATAATTCCTTTCATGTTTGCATCGCTAATGCTACGAGCATAAAAAAACCCGCGCAGTAGCGCGGGTTTTTTAGGTTTGCAAGCCTGAATCAGTGATTCATTCCGCCCACAAGTCTACCGCGCAAGAATCTGCGTTTAGTAGTAGACCGAGTAGGAGGAGGGTACGAATCATTGAGTCAGGCCTCATAAATTTGCTGTTCCCTTATTGATACTTGAAAGCAGGGGGCGATGTCAAGGCAAGCCGTAAGGTTATAATCCGCAGCGGAAAAGCGACGCAGGAAAAATATTCTGGCTCAGCTTTGGCAGGCAGAAGAAAAAGGCGAGTGCCGGCAGGCGCTGTGTAGAAAAGCGTAGGGGTAAACTGCGCTTTTTTGTCGTTAAGTTTCTTTTCAAACAATGGCTTATCTGAGTTTCTCCCGCGGCGATTCCCCACTGGAAATTAGCTGTTAATTAGTTAATTCTTTTATGAAAATAATCACATTTAGCAGAAAAAACTAAATCATTCGGCCTGTTTGAACAGGTAAACTTTATTCAAAGAAATTTACTCGCCAATAACGAAACGATCACACTGAAAAAAAAGGCGTGGTCAGCATAAACCGCTTTTTTAGCAGCATATCATCAGCGTAAACGTCGACAGGCTGGCGTGACCCGTAGTGCCTTAATAGTCGCTTGCGTTCATTAACCGCAAGAAGGAGGTTTGCCTGCCAGGTTTTCTGCGGTTATGGTAAAACAAAAATAAAGAGGGCAGCGCCCTGTACCCGACGACTGAAATTAGTTTCAGCGTTTGAATAAACACAGGTTTTGAACTTATTGGCATGCGGCCGCTATTTCTGCAATAAAAGCGGAAAGCATACTGATAAATCAGCACCTTAAAGCCTGGAGGCAAAAATGGAGATGTTGTCAGGAGCGGAGATGGTGGTCCGATCGTTAATCGATCAGGGCGTAAAACATGTGTTCGGCTATCCCGGCGGAGCCGTACTGGATATTTATGACGCATTGCAAACCGTAGGCGGTATCGATCATATCCTGGTGCGCCATGAGCAAGGCGCTGTGCATATGGCGGACGGCTATGCCCGCGCTACGGGTGAAACGGGCGTGGTTCTGGTCACTTCCGGCCCTGGCGCGACCAATGCCATTACCGGGATCGCCACTGCCTATATGGATTCCATTCCTATGGTAGTGCTTTCCGGTCAGGTTCCCTCTTCGCTGATCGGCTACGATGCCTTTCAGGAGTGCGATATGGTCGGGATTTCACGCCCGATCGTCAAACACAGCTTTATGGTGAAGCAGGTCGAAGAGATCCCCACGATAGTGAAAAAAGCTTTCTGGCTGGCTTCCAGCGGACGTCCTGGTCCCGTGGTGATCGACCTGCCGAAAGATATGATGAACCCGGCGAACAAGCTGCCTTATCAGTGGCCGGAAACGGTCAGCATGCGTTCCTATAATCCCACGACTCAGGGGCATCGGGGCCAGATCAAGCGTGCGCTGCAAAGCCTGCTGGCGGCGAAGAAACCCGTGCTCTACGCGGGCGGCGGCGTAATCAATGCCGACTGCGCCGCAGAGCTGCGTAAGATCGCCGAGCAGCTTAATCTGCCGGTAACCTGTTCGCTGATGGGGCTGGGCGCTTTCCCCGGCACGCACCGGCAGTGTCTGGGGATGCTGGGGATGCACGGCACCTACGAAGCGAATATGACCATGCATAACGCCGACGTTATTTTTGCCGTTGGCGTGCGTTTCGATGATCGCACCACCAATAACTTAATGAAGTACTGCCCGAACGCCACCGTGCTGCATATTGATATCGATCCGGCCTCTATCTCGAAAACCGTGTCGGCGGATGTGCCTATCGTTGGCGACGCGCGCGACGTGCTGCAGCAGATGCTGGAAATGCTAAAGCAAAACAGCGAACAGGATTTCGACAGCCTGCGTGACTGGTGGCAAAGTATCGAGCAGTGGCGTTCGCGCGAGTGCCTGGCTTTCGATCGCAACAGCGATAAGATCAAGCCGCAGGCGGTTATTGAGACTATCTGGCGGCTGACCAACGGTGACGCCTACGTGACTTCCGACGTCGGTCAGCACCAGATGTTCGCCGCGCTCTATTATCCTTTCGATAAGCCGCGCCGCTGGATCAACTCTGGCGGGTTGGGCACGATGGGCTTTGGTCTGCCCGCCGCGCTGGGCGCGAAGCTGGCGCTACCGGAAGAAACCGTGGTTTGCGTCACGGGCGACGGCAGTATTCAGATGAATATTCAGGAGCTGTCGACCGCGCTGCAGTATGGTCTGCCGGTACTGGTACTGAGCCTGAACAACCGCTATCTCGGCATGGTGAAGCAGTGGCAGGATATGATCTATTCGGGTCGCCATTCGCAATCCTACATGGAGTCGCTGCCTGATTTCATTAAGCTGGCGGAAGCTTACGGCCATGTCGGCATCCGTATCGACCGCCCGCAGGAGCTGGAGGAGAAACTGAGCCAGGCGCTGGCGGAATTGCAAAAAGGTCGTCTGGTGTTTGTGGATGTTAACGTGGATGGCAGCGAACACGTTTACCCGATGCAGATCCGCGGCGGCGGAATGGACGAAATGTGGCTGAGTAAAACGGAGAGGACATAATTATGCGTCGTGTTTTATCGGTACTGCTGGAGAACGAGTCCGGCGCATTATCGCGCGTGGTGGGGCTTTTCTCACAGCGCGGCTATAACATTGAAAGCCTGACCGTAGCGCCGACTGACGATCCAACGCTGTCGCGGATGACCGTACAGACCGTTGGCGATGAGAAAGTGCTGGAGCAGATTGAAAAGCAGCTGCACAAGCTGGTAGACGTGCTGCGCGTCACCGAACTGGGGCAGGGCGCTTTTGTCGAGCGTGAAATCATGCTGGTGAAAATCCAGGCGACCGGCTATGGACGCGAAGAGGTCAAACGCAGCGCGGAAATTTTTCGCGGACAGATAGTCGACGTGACGCCTTCGCTTTATACGGTTCAGCTCGCCGGCACCAGCGACAAGCTGGATGCTTTTCTGAGCACGGTTCGTGAAGTGGCGGAAATCGTCGAGGTAGCGCGTTCCGGCGTCGTCGGCGTGGCGCGCGGCGAGCGTATTATGCGCTGATCGCTCAACGCGATGAAGGTGAAATATTGCTAACCCGGCGTAATGCCGGGTTTTTTCATTTTTGCCAGAAAGCTCCCGCCTGGCGCTAAAAGAGGTTGCTGGCGCTGCTGTTAGATGTAAAGATTATCTTATCCTTAGCCGCGACGTGGCTATTTTTTCTGCGCCGTCACGGTGCCTGAGCGTGGAGTGATTGTGAAACTGGATGAAATCGCGCGTCTTGCTGGTGTATCGCGCACGACGGCCAGCTACGTTATAAACGGTAAAGCCCGGCAGTATCGTGTCAGCGACAAGACCGTAGAAAAAGTTATGGCGGTGGTTCGCGAACATAATTATCACCCCAACGCCGTCGCCGCAGGCTTGCGCGCGGGGCGTACCCGCTCCATTGGCCTGGTGATCCCCGATCTGGAAAATACCAGCTATACGCGAATCGCCAACTATCTGGAGCGGCAGGCCCGCCAGCGCGGCTATCAGCTGCTGATCGCCTGTTCAGAAGATCAGCCGGACAATGAGATGCGCTGCGTGGAGCATCTGCTGCAGCGCAAGGTGGACGCCATTATTGTGTCTACCTCACTGCCGCCGGAACACCCTTTTTACCAGCGTTGGATCAACGACCCGTTGCCGATTGTCGCGCTGGATCGCGCGTTGGATCGCGAGCATTTCACCAGCGTCGTGGGCGCGGATCAGGACGATGCGGAGATGCTGGCCGCCGAGCTACGTAAACAGCCGGCTGAATCCATTCTTTATCTCGGCGCGCTACCAGAGCTCTCCGTCAGCTTTCTGCGTGAAATGGGTTTTCGTCAGGCCTGGCAGGGCGACGAGCGCCCTATCGATTTCATCTACGCCAACAGCTTTGAGCGCACCGCGGCGGCGGCGCTGTTCGAAGAGTGGCTGGAAACGCATCCAATGCCCGACGCGCTGTTTACCACCTCTTTTGGCCTGCTGCAGGGCGTAATGGATGTGGCGCTGAAACGTGAAGGGCGTATGCCGACCGATCTGTCGATAGCCACCTTTGGCGACCACGAGCTGCTGGATTTTCTGGATTGTCCGGTTCTGGCGGTGGGCCAGCGTCATCGCGACGTGGCCGAACGCGTGCTGGAACTGGTGCTGGCAAGCCTGGACGAGCCGCGTAAACCTAAAGCCGGCCTGACCCGTATCCGGCGTAACCTCTATCGCCGCGGGCGTTTAAGCCGTAAAGAAAGTTAATCATTCAGGGCGATATCATTGTCGCCCTCTCTTTTATGTTTCCCTCGTTATGCCCGTCGCGTCAGATCGCCAAATAAAAGCGATTCGCCGGACTCCCGCCGTTAACGTAAATAAAAGTAAAGATATAATTCCAGTTGATTTTAACTTTCCGAAAACTCTGGCTTATTAAAAAGTTACCTGACATGGGTTCAGCCAGCCCAGCCAGAACGGCGCTGTCGGCGCCATTCCTTAAGAAATTCCTTAAAATGCCGGCGGGACAGCAGCGCTGGCGACAGCCTCTTTACAGGCGATAATTGATATATTTTTAAGCAATTTAAGATTCCTGAAAAATTTCCCGTCACTATTCATTGGTTTATTTTTCAATAGCTGACTAAAGCTCGCTCTTTTTTAACTCTTTGCTGATTTTTCAGGAAAAGAAATAATCCCTTGCGGCCTGCGCTGTCGCTTGACAATGATTTCCTCCGCTCCGTAAACTCCACCGGGTGGGAATTTGTGGTGTAAAGTGGGGCTTAAGGGCAACAGAGGGGGAAGACTGGCATGTTCCGTGGAGCAACGTTAGTCAATCTCGACGGCAAAGGGCGGCTCGCTGTACCCGTACGCTATCGCGAAACGCTGGTGGGAGAATCTCAGGGGCAAATGGTTTGCACTATTGACCTCCATCAGCCATGCCTTCTGCTTTACACCCTGCCTGAATGGGAAATTATTGAACGTAAGCTGGCTCGCCTGTCGAGCATGAACCCCGTAGAGCGCCGCATTCAGCGCCTGTTATTGGGTCATGCCAGCGAATGCCAGATGGATAATGCAGGCCGTTTGCTGATTGCGAGTACGCTCCGTCAGCACGCGAATCTGACCAAAGAAGTGATGCTGGTTGGACAGTTTAACAAGTTTGAGCTGTGGGATGAACAGACCTGGTATCAACAAGTCAGGGAGGATATTGACGCGGAGCAGTCGACTCGGGAACCGCTATCCGAGCGCTTGCAGGATTTGTCATTATAGCTATGCAGGAAAATTTCAAACATACCACGGTGCTGCTGGACGAGGCCGTCAACGGTCTCAATATCAAACCTGACGGCATCTATATTGATGGCACATTTGGACGAGGCGGACACTCCCGGCTGATCCTCTCCGCGCTGGGCGAACAGGGGCGTCTTTACGCCATCGATCGTGACCCGCAGGCCATCGCCGCTGCGGCAGCCATTACCGACCCGCGCTTTACCATTATTCACGGACCTTTTTCCGCGCTGGCCGAGTACGCCGAAGCCCGCGGGCTGACCGGCCGTATTGACGGCATTTTGCTGGACCTGGGCGTTTCGTCGCCGCAGCTGGACGACGCCGAACGCGGCTTCTCTTTTATGCGCGACGGCCCGCTGGATATGCGAATGGATCCAACGAAGGGTCTTTCCGCCGCGGAATGGCTGCTGCAGGCGGAAGAGAGCGATATCGCCTTTGTGCTGAAAACCTTTGGCGAAGAGCGCTTTGCGAAGCGTATCGCACGCGCCATCGTCGAGCGCAACCGCGAGCAGCCGATGACCCGCACCAAAGAGCTGGCTGACGTCATTTACGCCGCCACGCCGGTTAAGGACAAATTCAAACATCCGGCGACGCGTAGCTTCCAGGCTATTCGTATCTGGGTGAACAGCGAACTGGAAGAGATTGAGCAGGCGCTCAAGGGCGCGTTGCTCGCGCTGGCGCCGGAAGGACGCCTGTCGGTCATCAGCTTCCACTCGTTAGAAGATCGTATCGTTAAACGTTTTATGCGCGAACAGAGCCGCGGCCCGCAGGTGCCTGCCGGTCTGCCGATGACGGAAGCGCAGCTAAGCAAGCTCGGCGGTCGTCAGCTTAAGGCGCTGGGCAAAATGATGCCGGGCGAAGCGGAAGTGGCGGAAAACCCGCGCGCGCGCAGCTCTGTACTGCGTATTGCTGAGAGGACGGCTTCATGATTGGCAACGAGCGACACAGTTTACCGGGCGTTATTGCGGGCGATCTTCTGCGCCACGGCAAAATCCCGCTGATTCTGGCTGTCGCCGTGCTGGTTTCTGCGGTGTTAGTGGTTACTACCGCGCATAAAACGCGACTGCTTACCGCACAGCGCGAGCAGCTGGTTCTGGAACGCGACGCGCTGGATATCGAATGGCGCAACCTGATTCTGGAAGAGAACGCGCTGGGCGATCACAGCCGCGTTGAAAGAACGGCTATGGAAAAGCTGCAGATGCAGCATGTCGATCCATCGCAGGAAAATATTGTGGTACAGCCATAAGGGCATAAATGAAAGCCGCAGTTAAGACGCTTAAGACAAAACGTCAGGAAGATCAGGCCAGCTTTGTCAGCTGGCGTTTTGCGTTGTTGTGCGGCTGTATTCTGGTGGCGCTGGGCGGCCTGCTGGCGCGTATGGCTTATCTGCAGGTTATCAACCCGGATAAACTGGTGCGCGAAGGCGATATGCGCTCGCTGCGTGTGCAGGCTGTGCCGACCTCGCGCGGGATGATTACCGACCGCGCCGGACGTCCGCTGGCCGTCAGCGTGCCGGTCAACGCCGTTTGGGCCGATCCTAAAGAGCTGAACGCCAAAGGCGGTATCACTTTAGACAGCCGCTGGCAGGCGTTATCCGATGCGCTCTCTATTCCGCTGGATCAGTTGGCGAACCGCGTTAACGCTAATCCCAAAGGCCGCTTTGTTTATCTGGCGCGCCAGGTCAATCCCGCCATCGGCGACTACATCAAAAAGCTCAAGCTTCCCGGCATCTTTTTACGTGAAGAGTCGCGCCGCTACTATCCGGCAGGCCAGGTCACGTCGCATCTGATCGGCTTTACCAATATCGATGGCCAGGGCATCGAAGGCGTGGAAAAAAGCTTCGATAAATGGCTGACCGGCGAACCGGGCGAACGCACCGTGCGTAAAGACAGGCATGGCCGCGTAATTGAAGACGTCTCCTCTGTAGACAGCCGTGCTGCCCACAACCTCGCGCTGAGCATTGATGAACGTTTGCAGGCGCTGGTCTACCGCGAGCTGAATAACGCCGTGGCGTTTAACAAAGCGGAATCGGGCACTGCCGTACTGGTGGACGTTAACACCGGCGAAGTGCTGGCGATGGCCAATAGTCCTGCCTATAACCCCAATAACCTTACCGGCACCACCAAAGACGTGATGCGTAACCGCGCCATTACCGATATTTTCGAACCCGGTTCCACGGTGAAGCCGATGGTGGTGATGACTGCGCTGCAGCGCGGCGTGGTGCGCGAAAGCAGCGTGCTGAACACGGTGCCTTACCGGATCAACGGCCACGAGATCAAAGACGTGGCGCGCTATAACGAACTGACCCTGACCGGAGTGCTACAAAAATCGAGTAACGTCGGCGTTTCCAGGCTGGCGTTAGCGATGCCGTCCTCGGCGCTGGTAGAAACCTACTCGCGCTTTGGGCTGGGCAAGCCGACCAATCTGGGACTGGTCGGAGAAAGCAGTGGCTTGTATCCCCAAAAACAACGGTGGTCTGACATAGAGAGGGCCACCTTTTCTTTCGGCTACGGGCTAATGGTAACGCCGTTACAGTTAGCGCGAGTCTACGCCACGATCGGCAGCTATGGGCTTTATCGTCCGTTGTCGATCACCAAAGTCGATCCGCCCGTCGGCGGACAGCGCGTTTTTCCTGAAGAGCTGGTGCGCACCGTGATGCACATGATGGAGAGCGTGGCGCTGCCCGGCGGCGGCGGCGTAAAAGCGGCCATTAAGGGCTATCGTATCGCTATTAAAACCGGTACCGCGAAGAAAGTCGGGCCGGACGGTCGCTACGTCAACAAATATATCGCTTACACCGCTGGCGTGGCGCCGGCGAGCCGTCCCCGTTTCGCTCTGGTTGTGGTGATTAACGATCCACAGGCCGGCAAATATTACGGCGGCGCGGTTTCCGCTCCGGTCTTTGGCGCCATTATGGGCGGTGTGTTGCGCACCATGAATATTGAACCTGATGCGCTGCCTGTCGTTGAGAAAAACGAGGTGGCAGACAACAGAAGTGAGGGATCAAGTGACAGATCGTAATTTGCGCGATTTACTGGCGCCCTGGGTGCCTGCCGCGCCTTCGCTGCCGCTGCGTGACATGATTCTGGACAGTCGCCAGGCGGCTGCCGGCGATCTCTTTGTCGCCGTAAAAGGCCACGCGGTCGATGGCCGTCGTTTTATTCCCCAGGCTATCGCTCAGGGCGTAGCGGCCGTCATTGCTGAAGCGGAAGGCGAGGCGGAAGATGGCGATATCGTCAGCCAGCACGGCGTACCCGTTATTTATCTGGCGCAGCTGAATCAGCGACTCTCCGCGCTGGCCGGCCGTTTTTATCAGCAGCCGGGCGAAAAGCTGCGCCTGATCGGCGTTACCGGCACTAACGGCAAAACCACCACCACTCAGCTGCTGGCGCAATGGGCGCAGCTGCTGGGCGAAACCGGCGCGGTGATGGGCACCACCGGCAACGGCCTTTATGGGCGTCTTAAGCCGGTCGAAAACACCACCGGTTCTGCGGTAGAAGTACAGCAAACGCTGGCTTCGCTGGTTGAGCAGGGCGCGACGCTGGCCGCGATGGAGGTTTCCTCCCACGGTCTGGTGCAGCACCGCGTAGCCGCGCTGCCTTTTGCCGCTGCGGCCTTTACCAACCTCAGCCGCGATCATCTTGACTATCATGGCGATATGACTCGCTATGAATCCGCTAAATGGCTGCTTTTCTCCGAACATCTGGTCGGCCAGGCGATTATTAACGTCGATGACGAAGCGGGCCGCCGCTGGCTGGAAAAACTGCCCGACGCCGTCGCCGTGACGATGGAAAATAATCTGCAGCCGGGCTGGCATGGCCGCTGGCTGAAAGCCACGGAAGTGAACTATCACGATAACGGCGCCGCTATCCGCTTCGACTCAAGCTGGGGCGGCGGCGAACTGCAGAGCCGCCTGATGGGCGCTTTCAACGTCAGCAACCTGCTGGTGGCGCTGGCGACGCTGCTGGCGCTCGGCTATCCGCTGGCCGATTTAGCCGCTACCGGCAATCAGCTACAGCCGGTTACCGGCCGCATGGAAGTGTTCAGCGCGCCAGCGAAACCAACCGTGGTAGTGGATTACGCCCATACGCCGGATGCGCTGGAAAAAGCGCTGGAAGCCGCGCGCCTGCACTGCAAGGGCAAGCTGTGGTGCGTCTTCGGCTGCGGCGGCGATCGCGATAAAGGCAAGCGTCCGCTGATGGGAGCCATCGCCGAACAATTTTCCGACGTGGTGGTTATCACCGACGACAACCCGCGCAGCGAAGATCCCGCAGCGATAGTCGCCGACGTGCTGACCGGGCTGCTCGATCCGGGCCGCGCTCACGTTATCGCCGGACGCGCGCAAGCGGTCACTAACGTCATTATGCAGGCTAAAGAAGAGGATATCGTGCTGGTTGCAGGTAAAGGCCATGAAGATTATCAAATTGTCGGCAATCGCCGGCTGGATTACTCCGACCGGGATACCGTGGCGCGTCTGCTGGGGGTGATGGCATGATCGCGCTTTCCCTGCAAAAGCTGGCCGAGGTCACCGGCGGCGAACTCTTCGGCAGCGACCTTACCTTTAGCGAAGTAACCACTGACACACGCAAGGTTAGCGCGGGCTGCCTGTTTATCGCGCTGAAAGGCGAACGCTTTGACGCGCACGAACTGGTCGGCGATGCGATAGCCGCCGGTTCGGCGGCTCTGTTGGTCGGTAAGCACTTACCTGTAGCGGTGCCGCAGGTCGTGGTGAAAGATACGCGGCTTGCGCTGGGAGAGCTGGCAGGCTGGGTACGCCAGCAGTCATCGGCTCGCGTGGTCGCGCTGACCGGCTCTTCCGGCAAAACCTCGGTGAAAGAGATGACGGCGGCCATTCTGCGCCAGTGCGGTGAAACGCTCTATACCGCAGGCAATCTGAACAACGATATCGGCGTGCCGCTTACGCTGCTGCGCCTGACCGCAGAACACCAGTATGCGGTGATTGAACTGGGTGCCAACCACCAGGGTGAAATCGCTTATACCACTTCTCTGACGCGGCCGGAAACGGCGCTGGTCAATAACCTGGCGGCGGCGCATCTGGAAGGATTCGGTTCACTGGCTGGCGTAGCGAAAGCCAAAGGCGAAATTTTTCAGGGGTTGCCGGAGAACGGCACCGCTATTCTCAACGCCGACAGCAACGATCGGGCCAACTGGCAGCCGCTGCTGGCGGGCAAAAGAGTCTGGCGTTTTTCGCCGCAGCCGCAGGCAGAGAGCGACTTTTCCGCCAGCGAAGTGCGCATCACCAGCCAGGGCACGCATTTTCTGATGAAAACGCCAGAGGGCAGCTTGACCATCCATCTGCCGCTGCCTGGCCGTCATAATATCGCCAACGCGCTGGCAGCGGCGGCGCTGGCGCTCTCCGTCGGCGCCTCCCTTGAGGCCATCCAGCAAGGACTCAGCCAGCTTAAAGCCGTGCCTGGCCGCCTTTTCCCGCTACTGCTGGCGGAAAACAAGCTGCTGCTGGACGACAGCTATAACGCCAACGTCGGTTCGATGACCGCTGCGGCTCAGGTGCTGGCAGAGATGCCCGGTTACCGCGTGATGGTTGTGGGCGATATGGCGGAGCTGGGCGATGAAGCCGAAGCCTGCCATCGGGAAGTGGGCGAGGCGGCGCGGCGCGCCGGTATCGACAAAGTGATCAGCGTAGGCGTTTTGAGTCGAGCTATCAGCGAAGCCAGCGGCGCGGGCGAACATTTTACCGATAAGGCTGCCGCCACGGCGCGTTTGCGAACGCTGCTGGCGGAGCAGCCCGTTATTACCGTTTTAGTTAAGGGTTCACGTAGTGCCGCCATGGAGCAGGTAGTACAGAGCTTACAGGAGAAAGGAACATGCTAGTCTGGCTGGCTGAACATCTGGTCACTTTTTATTCAGGCTTTAACGTCTTTTCCTATCTGACGTTTCGCGCCATCGTCAGCCTGCTGACCGCCCTGTTTATCTCGTTGTGGATGGGGCCGCGCATGATAGCCCGCCTGCAGGAGCTCTCCTTTGGTCAGGTAGTGCGTAACGACGGCCCGGAATCGCACTTCAGCAAGCGCGGCACGCCGACGATGGGCGGCATTATGATCCTGTTTTCCATCACCGTTTCGGTGCTGATGTGGGCCTATCCCTCCAACCCTTACGTCTGGTGCGTGCTGGTGGTGCTGGTAGGCTTCGGCATTATCGGCTTTGTGGATGACTATCGCAAAGTGGTGCGCAAAGACACTAAAGGGCTGATCGCGCGCTGGAAATACTTCTGGATGTCGGTGATTTCGCTGGGCGTCGCCTTCACGCTTTATGCGACAGGCAAAGGAACGCCGGCGACACAGCTGGTAGTGCCTTTCTTCAAGGATATCATGCCGCAGCTTGGGCTTTTTTACGTGCTGCTCGCCTACTTTGTGATTGTCGGCACCGGCAACGCGGTAAACCTGACCGACGGTCTGGATGGCCTGGCGATTATGCCGACCGTGTTTGTGGCCGCAGGTTTCGCGCTGGTTGCATGGGCGACCGGTAATATGAACTTCGCCAACTATCTGCATATTCCCTATCTGCGCCATGCGGGCGAGCTGGTTATCGTCTGTACGGCGATCGTCGGCGCCGGGTTGGGGTTTTTATGGTTCAACACCTATCCGGCTCAGGTATTTATGGGCGACGTAGGATCGCTGGCGCTGGGCGGCGCGCTCGGCACTATCGCCGTGCTGCTGCGTCAGGAGTTCCTGCTGGTGATTATGGGCGGCGTCTTCGTGGTGGAAACCCTGTCGGTGATCCTGCAGGTCGGCTCCTTCAAGCTGCGCGGCCAGCGCATTTTCCGCATGGCGCCTATCCATCACCATTATGAGCTTAAAGGCTGGCCGGAGCCGCGCGTGATCGTGCGCTTCTGGATTATTTCACTGATGCTGGTGCTGATTGGCCTGGCGACGCTGAAGGTGCGGTAACGATGGCTGATTATCAGGGGAAAAAAGTTGTCATTATTGGTCTGGGGCTGACCGGACAATCGTGCGTTGACTTCTTTTTAGCGCGTGGCGTTACGCCGCGCGTGATGGATACCCGAATCGTGCCGCCAGGGCTGGAAAAGCTGCCTGCAGGCGTCGAGCGCTGGCTAGGCTCGCTGAATGACGACTGGCTACAGGCTGCCGATCTGATTATCGCCAGCCCCGGTCTGGCGCTGTCGCATCCTTCACTGACGGCGGCGGCGAAAGCAGGCGTGGAGATTATCGGCGATATCGAACTGTTCTGCCGCGAGGCGCAGGCGCCCATCGTCGCCATTACCGGCTCTAACGGTAAAAGCACCGTTACCACGCTGGTAGGCGAAATGGCGAAGGCGGCTGGCTGGCAGGTTGGCGTTGGCGGCAATATTGGTCTGCCGGCGCTGATGCTGCTGGATAAGCCTGCGCAGCTTTATGTGCTGGAACTTTCCAGCTTTCAGCTGGAGACGACCCACAGCCTGAAAGCGGCTGCAGCCACCATTCTGAACGTGACGGAAGATCATATGGATCGCTATCCGTTCGGTATGCAGCAGTATCGTGCGGCCAAGCTGCGCATCTACGAGCAGGCTGAAGTCTGCGTGGTTAACGCGGATGACGCGATGACCATGCCGGTACGCGGCGCGGATAAACGCTGCGTCAGCTTCGGTGTGGACGTGGGCGACTACCACCTGACGCGCCAGCAGGGCAGCACCTGGCTGCGCGTGAAGGGTGAGAAAGTGCTGAACACGGCGGAAATGTCGCTGGTTGGCCAGCATAACTACACCAACGCGCTGGCGGCGCTGGCTTTGGCCGACGCCGTTGGCCTGCCGCGCGCCTCCAGTCTGAAAGCGCTGACCACTTTTACCGGCCTGGCGCACCGCTTCCAGCTGGCGTTTGAGCGTAACGGCGTTCGCTGGATTAATGACTCCAAAGCCACCAACGTCGGCAGTACCGAAGCGGCGCTGAGCGGCCTTGAAGTCAAAGGTACGCTCTGGCTGCTGCTGGGCGGCGACGGCAAATCCGCCGACTTCAGTCCGCTGACCCGCTATCTGCAGCGCGACAGCCTCAAAATGTACTGCTTTGGACGGGACGCGGCCGCGCTGGCGGCGCTGCGTCCGGAAATCGCGACGCAAACCGAAACCCTGCAGGAAGCGATGCGGCAGATCGCCGCCAAAGTGCAGCCGGGCGATATGGTACTGCTGTCGCCAGCCTGCGCCAGCCTCGACCAGTTTAAAAACTTCGAGCAGCGCGGCGATATCTTTACTCAACTGGCGAAGGAGCTGGGATGATGCGCGTACCCGGACTGAGCCTGGCTAACTGGCTGACGGAACATCTGAAAGAGTGGGTAATGGGGTCGCGCGAGAACGACGCCAGCACTATGGTGCTCTACGATCGCACGCTGCTCTGGCTGACCATCGGCCTGGCGATTATCGGCTTTGTGATGGTGACTTCAGCCTCCATGCCGGTCGGCCAGCGTCTCTCCGACGATCCTTTCTACTTTGCCAAGCGCGACGCTTTCTATATCGTGCTGGCGTTCGGCATCGGCCTGGTGACGCTGCGCGTGCCGATGGCTTTCTGGCAGCGCTACAGCAATATCATGCTGCTGGTCACGGTGATGATGCTGCTGATCGTGCTGGTCGTGGGCAGCTCGGTAAACGGTGCCTCGCGCTGGATTGCGCTTGGCCCGCTGCGTATCCAGCCCGCGGAACTTTCCAAACTTTCGCTGTTCTGCTATCTCGCCAGCTATCTGGTACGCAAAGTGGATGAGGTGCGCAACAACTTTTGGGGCTTCTGTAAGCCGATGGGCGTGATGGTGGTGCTGGCGGTGCTGCTGCTGGCGCAGCCCGATCTCGGTACCGTGGTGGTGCTGTTCGTCACTACGCTGGCGATGCTGTTCCTGGCGGGCGCCAAATTATGGCAGTTTTTGGCAATTATCGGCTCCGGCATCTTTGCCGTTTGCCTGCTGATTATCGCCGAGCCTTACCGTATGCGCCGCGTGACCTCTTTCTGGAACCCGTGGGAAGATCCCTTCGGTAGCGGCTACCAGCTAACCCAGTCGCTGATGGCGTTTGGCCGCGGCGAATTCTGGGGGCAGGGCCTGGGTAACTCGGTGCAGAAACTGGAGTATTTACCGGAAGCGCATACCGATTTTATCTTCTCGATTATTGGGGAAGAACTGGGTTATATCGGTGTGGTTTTGGCGCTGTTAATGGTATTCTTCGTCGCTTTTCGCGCGATGTCCATCGGGCGCCGCGCGCTGGAGCTCGACCAGCGCTTCGCGGGTTTTCTGGGATGCTCCATCGGCGTCTGGTTCAGCTTCCAGGCGCTGGTTAACGTTGGCGCGGCGGCGGGGATGCTGCCGACTAAAGGCCTGACGCTGCCGCTGATCAGTTACGGCGGCTCCAGCCTGATCATTATGTCCACCGCCATCGTATTTTTGTTACGCATAGATTATGAAACGCGTCTGGCTAAAGCCCAGGCGTTTACGCGAGGTAGTCGATGAAAGGGAAGCGACTGATGGTTATGGCCGGCGGCACCGGAGGACACGTTTTCCCCGGTCTGGCGGTCGCGCACCATCTGATGGCGCAGGGCTGGCAGGTGCGCTGGCTCGGCACGGCCGACCGTATGGAGGCCGATCTGGTGCCGAAACACGGCATCGATATCGATTTTATTCGCATCAGCGGCCTGCGCGGCAAAGGGCTGAAAGCGCTGCTTGCCGCGCCGCTGCGAATTTTTAACGCGGTGCGCCAGGCCAGAGCCATTATGAAGGCGTATAAACCTGACGTGGTGCTGGGCATGGGCGGTTACGTCTCCGGGCCTGGCGGTCTGGCAGCCTGGAGCTGCGGTATTCCGGTGGTGCTGCATGAGCAAAACGGCATCGCCGGCCTGACCAACAAATGGCTGGCGAAAATCGCTAAGAAAGTTATGCAGGCCTTTCCCGGCGCGTTTCCGGATGCGGACGTAGTCGGCAACCCGGTGCGCACGGATGTGCTTGCGCTGCCGTTGCCCGGCGAACGGATGGCCGATCGCAGCGGGCCGGTACGCGTGCTGGTGATTGGCGGCAGTCAGGGCGCTCGCGTGCTGAATCAGACGCTGCCTCAGGTGGCCGCGAAACTGGGCGACAGCATTACTTTGTGGCATCAGACCGGCAAAGGCGCGCTGGCGGAAGTCAACGAAGCCTATCGCGCGGTCGGACAGACGCAGCATAAGGTCACCGAGTTTATCGACGATATGGCGGCAGCCTACGCCTGGGCGGACGCGATCGTTTGCCGTTCCGGCGCGCTGACGGTCAGCGAAGTGGCCGCTGCAGGATTGCCGGCTATTTTCGTGCCGTTTCAGCATAAAGATCGCCAACAGTACTGGAACGCGCTGCCGCTGGAAAAAGCGGGCGCGGCGAAAATTTACGAGCAGCCGCAATTTACGGCTGACACCGTGGCGCAGACGCTGGCCGCATGGGATCGCCCAACGCTGATGGCGATGGCGGCGAAGGCCCGTGCCGTAGCGATACCGGACGCGACCGAACGAGTGGCAGCCGAAGTCAGCAAAGCGGCGTTATAGCACAGGACGATTAGTTGTCCCGGAACAGGGTGCGTAAGGCACCGACAGGCAGAAAGAGATGAATACACAACAACTGGCGAAACTGCGTTCAATCGTGCCCGAGATGCGTCGCGTCCGGCACATTCACTTTGTTGGCATCGGCGGTGCCGGCATGGGCGGTATTGCCGAAGTGTTGGCGAACGAAGGCTATGAAATCAGCGGTTCCGATCTGGCGCCGAACGCGGTAACACAGCATCTGAGCGCGCTTGGCGCCACTATCTATTTTAACCATCGCCCTGAGAACGTCAGCGACGCCAGCGTGGTGGTAGTTTCAACGGCGGTGTCGCAGGACAACCCGGAAATTATCGCGGCGCGCGAAGCGCGTATCCCGGTGATCCGCCGCGCAGAAATGCTGGCCGAGCTGATGCGTTTCCGTCACGGCATCGCCGTCGCCGGCACGCACGGCAAAACCACCACCACGGCGATGGTTTCCAGCATCTATGCGGAAGGCGGCCTGGATCCGACCTTTGTCAACGGCGGTCTGGTTAAGGCTGCGGGCACGCACGCGCGTCTCGGCAGCAGCCGCTATCTGATTGCCGAAGCGGACGAGAGCGACGCTTCCTTCCTGCATCTGCAGCCGATGGTGGCTATCGTTACCAATATCGAAGCCGATCATATGGATACCTATCAGGGCGACTTCGAAAACCTGAAGCAGACCTTTATCAACTTCCTGCACAATCTGCCGTTTTACGGCCGTGCGGTGGTGTGCGTCGATGACGCGGTAATCCGCGATTTGATCCCGCGCATCGGACGGCAAATCACCACTTACGGCTTCAGCGAAGATGCCGATGTGCGCATCGCCAGCTACGAGCAGCATGGCGCGCAGGGTCACTTTACGCTGGCTCGCCATGATAAGCCGCTGATGCGCGTCACGCTGAACGCGCCCGGTCGTCACAATGCGTTGAACGCCGCCGCGGCGGTAGCCGTCGCTACGGAAGAGGGGATCGACGACGAAGAGATCCTCAGCGCGCTGGAGAGTTTCCAGGGTACCGGACGCCGCTTCGATTTTCTGGGCGAATACCCGCTGCAGGAAGTCAACGGCGTGCAGGGCACCGCGATGCTGGTAGACGACTATGGCCATCATCCGACGGAAGTGGACGCCACCATCAAAGCGGCCCGCGCGGGCTGGCCGGATAAACAGCTGGTAATGATTTTCCAGCCGCACCGCTACACGCGCACCCGCGATCTTTATGATGATTTCGCCAACGTGCTGTCGCAGGTAGATGTGCTGCTGATGCTGGACGTTTATTCCGCTGGCGAAACGCCAATTCCGGGCGCGGACAGCCGTTCGCTTTGCCGTACCATTCGCGGACGTGGCAAGGTCGATCCTATCCTGGTATCGGACCATGAGGCGGTGGCGGAGATGCTGGCGCCAAAGCTTAACGGCAACGATTTGATCCTGGTGCAGGGCGCGGGCAACGTGGGACGCATAGCCCGCAGCCTGGCTGAGCAAAAGTTACAACCGCAGACGAAAGAAGGTAATCATCATGGCTGAGAAAGTAGCGGTATTGCTGGGTGGCACTTCTGCGGAACGCGAAGTCTCTTTAATGTCCGGCAACGCGGTGCTGGCCGGACTGATTGAAGCCGGCATCGACGCGCACGCCGTCGATATCCGCGATTTCCCGGTGACGCGCCTGAAAGAGGAAGGCTTTGATAAAGCCTTTATCGCGCTGCACGGTCGCGGCGGCGAAGACGGCACCTTACAGGGCGTGCTGGAGTTTCTTGCTATTCCCTATACCGGTAGCGGCGTTATGGCTTCCGCTATCACCATGGACAAGCTGCGCACCAAATGTTTGTGGGCCGGCTGCGGCCTGCCGGTGGCGCCCTATGTGGCGATCACCCGTAAAGAGATGGACGCCGGCCTGAACGAGGAGATTCGTTCGCGCATCGCCGCGCTTGGCCTGCCGGTTTTCGTCAAGCCAAGCTGCGAAGGCTCCAGCGTCGGCATCAGCCGCGTTAACGAGGCTGGCTCGCTTCAGGCCGCGCTGGAAGAGGCATTCCGCCATGACGACGACGTGCTAATCGAAGCTTTTTTAAGCGGCCCGGAATACACCGTAGCGGTAGTGGGCGAAGATATTCTGCCTTCTATTCGCATTCAGGTGGTTTCTGAGTTCTATGACTATGAAGCTAAATACTTTTCTGACGATACTCAATACTTCTGCCCAAGTGGTTTAACGGCTGAACAGGAAGCGGAACTGAGCGATATCGTCATTAAGGCCTGGCGCGCGCTGGGCTGCAGCGGCTGGGGACGCGTCGATGTCATGATGGGCGGCGACGGTCGATTCTATCTGCTGGAGGTAAATACCTCTCCGGGCATGACCAGCCACAGTCTGGTGCCGATGGCCGCGAAGCAGGCGGGTATGAGTTTTTCCCGGCTGGTAGCCCGCATTCTGGAACTGGCGGACTGATATGTCCCAGGCCGCTTTGAATGTTCGCAATCGCGAGGCGCAGGAAAAAGCGCGTACCGGCCGCAGCAACGGCTCGCGGCTGGCCGGCATTCTGTTCCTGCTGGTAGTGCTGGGCGTTATGGCCGCAGGCGGCTACGTGGTGGTGCGCTGGATGAATGACGCTTCACGGCTGCCGCTGTCGAAGCTGGTGGTGACGGGGCAAATGCACTACACCACCAACGACGATATTCGTCAGGCGATATTGTCGCTGGGCGCGCCCGGGACTTTCATGTCGCAGGATGTGGACGTCATCCAGCAGCAGATTGAACGGCTGCCGTGGATCCAGCAGGCCAGCGTTCGCAAGCAGTGGCCAGACGAATTAAAGATTCATCTGGTTGAATATGTGCCGATTGCCCGCTGGAATGACCTGCATCTCGTTGATGCGAAAGGTAAATCATTCAGCGTGCCGGCTAATCACCTCGGTAAAGAGAAGATGGTGATGCTCTACGGGCCGGAAGGCAGCGAATCCGAGGTGCTGGCAGGCTGGCACCAGATGGACGCGATGCTGGCCGCCGCAAAATTTAAGCTGAAGGCGGCGGCGATGACGGCGCGGCGTTCATGGCAGCTGGTGCTGGACGACGATACGCGTCTGGAGCTGGGGCGCAACGAGGATATGAAGCGGCTGAAACGCTTCATTCAGCTCTGGCCAACGCTGCAGCAGCAGGCGCAAGCGGAAAATAAGCGGATCGGTTATGTGGACCTGCGATACGACTCTGGCGCGGCAGTAGGCTGGGCACCGCCACTTATTCAGACCACTGACGGTAATAAGCAACAGAATCAGGCACAGGTTAAACAACAATGATCAAGGCGACGGACAGAAAACTGGTAGTTGGACTGGAAATCGGCACCGCGAAGGTCGCCGCTTTGGTAGGGGAAATTTTGCCCGACGGTATGGTCAATATCATCGGCGTGGGCAGCTGTCCTTCCCGTGGCATGGATAAAGGCGGCGTTAACGATCTGGAATCGGTCGTGAAATGCGTGCAGCGCGCTATCGATCAGGCGGAACTGATGGCGGATTGCCAGATTTCATCCGTTTATCTGGCATTATCCGGAAAACATATCAGCTGTCAGAACGAAATAGGGATGGTTCCTATTTCGGAAGAAGAAGTGACCCAGGAAGATGTGGAAAACGTTGTGCACACCGCGAAATCCGTGCGTGTTCGTGACGAACACCGAATTTTGCATGTTATTCCGCAAGAGTATGCGATCGACTATCAGGAAGGGATCAAAAATCCGGTAGGCTTATCGGGCGTGCGTATGCAGGCTAAGGTACATTTGATCACTTGCCACAACGATATGGCGAAAAACATCGTTAAAGCTGTCGAAAGATGCGGACTGAAAGTGGACCAGCTGATTTTCGCCGGTCTGGCTTCCAGTTTCGCGGTGCTGACGGAAGACGAACGTGAACTCGGCGTTTGCGTTGTGGACGTCGGCGGCGGCACAATGGATATCGCCGTCTATACTGGCGGTGCGCTGCGCCATACCAAGGTGATCCCTTATGCGGGGAACGTTGTGACCAGCGACATCGCCTATGCGTTCGGCACGCCGCCGACCGATGCGGAAGCAATCAAAGTGCGTCATGGCTGCGCGCTGGGCTCCATTGTCGGCAAAGACGAAAACGTCGAGGTGCCGAGCGTCGGCGGTCGTCCGCCGCGCAGCCTGCAGCGTCAGACGCTGGCGGAGGTTATCGAGCCACGCTATACCGAGCTGCTGAACCTGGTCAACGACGAGATCCTGCAGCTGCAGGAGCAACTGCGTCAGCAGGGCGTCAAACACCATCTGGCCGCCGGCATCGTACTGACCGGCGGCGCAGCGCAGATAGAAGGCCTGGCGGCCTGCGCGCAGCGCGTGTTTCATACGCAGGTGCGCATCGGCCAGCCGCTGAATATCACTGGCTTAACAGATTATGCGCAGGAGCCTTACTACTCGACGGCGGTCGGGCTGCTGCACTACGGAAAAGAGTCTCACCTTAGCGGTGAGGCGGATGTGGAAAAAAGAGCTTCAGTGGGCAACTGGTTCAAGCGAATCAATAGCTGGCTGAAAAAAGAGTTTTAATTTAGAGAAAAGGAGATCATGCTAGGCTTATTTTATGATCTCCAGGCGACAGGCACATAACGGAGAGAAATTATGTTTGAACCTATGGAATTAACCAATGACGCGGTGATTAAAGTCATCGGCGTCGGCGGCGGCGGCGGTAACGCCGTAGAGCATATGGTGCGTGAGCGCATCGAAGGCGTAGAATTCTTTGCCGTTAATACCGACGCGCAGGCGTTGCGTAAAACGGCAGTAGGCCAGACCATCCAAATCGGTAACGGGATTACCAAGGGTCTGGGTGCCGGGGCAAACCCGGAAGTAGGACGCAATTCAGCGGAAGAAGATCGTGAAGCGCTGCGTCAGGCGCTGGAAGGCGCGGACATGGTGTTTATCGCTGCCGGTATGGGCGGCGGTACAGGTACCGGCGCAGCGCCGGTCGTGGCTGAAGTTGCCAAAGATTTAGGTATCCTGACCGTAGCCGTCGTCACCAAGCCTTTTAATTTCGAAGGCAAAAAGCGTATGGCTTTCGCGGAGCAGGGCATTGCCGAGCTCTCCAAGCATGTCGATTCTCTTATTACTATTCCGAACGACAAGCTGCTGAAGGTGCTGGGTCGCGGTATCTCCCTGCTGGACGCGTTCGGCGCGGCCAACGACGTGCTGAAAGGCGCGGTGCAGGGTATCGCCGAGCTGATCACCCGTCCTGGCCTGATGAACGTCGACTTTGCCGACGTGCGTACCGTAATGTCCGAAATGGGCTATGCGATGATGGGCTCCGGCGTGGCGTGCGGTGAAGACCGTGCGGAAGAAGCGGCGGAAATGGCGATTTCCAGCCCGCTGCTGGAAGATATCGATCTCTCCGGCGCGCGCGGCGTGCTGGTTAACATCACGGCTGGCTTCGACCTGCGTCTGGATGAGTTTGAAACCGTGGGTAACACTATCCGCGCCTTCGCTTCCGATAACGCAACCGTGGTCATCGGTACCTCGCTGGATCCGGAAATGAACGACGAGCTGCGCGTTACCGTCGTTGCTACCGGCATCGGCATGGATAAACGCCCGGAAATTACCCTGGTGACCAACAAGCAGACCCAGACTCAGCCTGTGATGGATCATCGCTATCAGCAGCACGGTATGGCGCCGCTGCCTCAGGAACAGAAACCTGCGGCGAAGGTCGTCAACGAGCCCGGCACGCAAACCAACAAAGAGCCTGACTATCTGGATATTCCGGCTTTCCTGCGTAAGCAGGCGGACTAAGAATTTCCCGAAGGTTGGGGTTCTCCGCTCTTTGTGTTAAAGTGTTCGCCCGTCAGTGATTTATACTGGCGGTCGGATGAGTAATTTTGCGAGATAATGCGATGATCAAACAACGGACATTAAAACGTATTGTTCAGGCGACTGGCGTCGGTTTGCATACCGGCAAGAAAGTCACTCTGACGCTACGCCCTGCGCCGGCTAATACCGGGGTCATCTATCGTCGCACTGACTTGAATCCACCGGTTGACTTCCCGGCTGATGCCAAATCCGTGCGTGATACCATGCTCTGTACTTGCCTGGTTAACGAGCATGACGTGCGTATTTCCACGGTCGAGCACCTGAATGCTGCGCTGGCCGGTCTCGGCATTGATAATATTGTGGTGGAAGTCAACGCGCCTGAAATTCCTATTATGGACGGCAGCGCCGCACCCTTTATCTATCTGCTGATGGATGCGGGCATTCAGGAGCTGAACAGCGCGAAGAAATTTGTGCGTATTAAGCAGCCTGTCCGGGTTGAAGACGGCGACAAATGGGCCGAACTGGTGCCGCATAACGGTTTTAAACTCGATTTTACCATCGACTTTAAACACCCGGCGATCGACGCCAGCTCCCAGCGCTACAGCATGGATTTCTCCGCTGAAGCTTTTGCTCGTCAGATCAGCCGTGCGCGCACCTTCGGTTTTATGCGCGATATCGAGGCGCTGCAGTCTCGCGGTCTTTGCCTGGGCGGCAGCTTTGATTGCGCCATCGTGGTGGACGACTATCGCGTGCTGAACGAAGATGGCCTGCGTTTTGAAGACGAGTTCGTGCGTCACAAAATGCTGGACGCAATCGGCGACCTGTTTATGTGTGGACACAACATCATTGGCGCCTTTACCGCGTTCAAAGGTGGTCACGCGCTGAACAACAAGCTGCTGCAGGCCGTGCTGGCCAAGCAGGAAGCCTGGGAATGGGCAACGTTCGAAGACGAAGCCGAACTGCCGGTGACATTCAGGGCACCAAATCTGGTTCTGGCGTAAGCCGAACTATTTATTACGACTGGTCGAGCGGGTACTCTCTCCGGCCAGCAAGGCCAGTCGTTCTATTGTTTTCTTCAGTTTTTCCGGGCTACGGCTCGCGACTCCCCGTAAGATCTCCGCACTCTGTTCGCTAAGCTGGCGACCCGGACTCTGCTCCTGCTGTTGCCGATCGCTGCTTTCCTGCGCATTTTCCTGTGCTTTTGCCGCCAGCGTTGGATTTATCCTGATGTCGATCGACGTCAATGATGGTAATATTTGCGCTCGTAAAGCTGACAGCAGGCTGGGCTGCTCATAGCGTAAGCGCATCATCCAGCTGGCATTAGCGGTTTCAAGCACCAGAACGCCCTGGCGAAAATTCGCCACGCGGCACCAGGGACGCAGCTGAGCCGGGATGATTCCCTGCAGAGCACGGTTCAGCTTATTTAGCGCGATAGCGCGTTGCTGAATGGATTGCAGCATGCTCTGGCCTTCGGCGGCTTCGAAAAAACTTTCAATTGATTGCGGGCGACTATCGCGCATAGCAGGCTCCGGCGGAAAACAGTGGGTATTCTTAATTGTTGGCGACAATTTGGCAGACGTTACTTCTGGCCGCATCTCCTGCTGGGGATGGTCGCGGCGAGCTTTGGTCTGCCTCACGCTTCAGGTGATACCTTACCAGAAACCGCCTCCAGAAGTCTGAATATCAACAGCGGCGCGCGCTTTGAAAGTCTGGCGCTGCTGCATGCCCGCCGTGCCAGTTTCAATGTGGATTACTGGCATCAACACGCCATCCGCACCGTTATCCGCCATCTCTCTTTCACGCTAACGCCGGCCAGCGCCGTAGTCGAACAGGCGACGCCGCTTGAAGTGCATCGGCTGGCGTTGCTCGACACGCTAAACGCGCTGCTGACTCACGAAACCAAACCGCCGGTTATCGTGCGCCGCACAACGACGCAGCAAAGCGTTGACGCGCCCTGTTATCAAACCGGCCTGTGGCTGGCCAGCGTGCAGGGCATTCGCGCCGGGCCTGTCCCTCTCTCATAAATCGACTATAGTTCCCCCATTAAAAGTTTAGTGATGCCCCGCGAAAGCCGCGGCTGAGAGAATATTTTTTATGTTAATCAAATTATTAACCAAAGTTTTTGGTAGCAGTAACGACCGTACGCTGCGTCGTATGCGTAAAGTGGTTGAACAGATCAACAAGATGGAACCGGATTTCGAAAAGCTTTCCGACGACGAGCTGAAAGCGAAAACCGCCGAGTTCCGCGCGCGCCTGGAAAAAGGCGAAGTGCTGGAAAACCTAATCCCGGAAGCGTTCGCTACCGTGCGTGAGGCGAGCAAGCGCGTGTTCGGTATGCGTCACTTTGACGTTCAGCTGTTGGGCGGCATGGTGCTGAACGATCGCTGCATCGCGGAAATGCGTACCGGTGAAGGTAAAACCCTGACCGCGACGCTGCCAGCCTACCTGAACGCGCTTAGCGGCAAAGGCGTGCACGTGGTCACAGTGAACGACTACCTGGCGCAGCGCGATGCGGAAAATAACCGCGCCCTGTTCGAATTTCTTGGGCTGAGCATCGGTATTAACCTGCCAGGTATGCCCGCACCAGCCAAGCGTGAAGCCTACGCTGCCGATATTACTTACGGCACCAATAACGAATACGGCTTCGACTACCTGCGCGATAACATGGCGTTCAGTCCTGAAGACCGCGTGCAGCGTAAACTTCACTACGCGCTGGTGGATGAGGTCGACTCTATTCTGATCGATGAGGCGCGTACGCCGCTGATCATCTCCGGGCCGGCTGAGGACAGCTCCGAGCTCTATATCAAGGTAAACAAAATCATTCCTCGCCTGATCCGTCAGGACAAAGAGGATTCCGATACTTTCCAGGGCGAAGGCGACTTCTCCGTGGATGAAAAAGCGCGCCAGGTGCATCTGACCGAACGCGGCCTGATGAAAGTGGAAGAGCTGCTGGTTAGCGAAGGCATTATGGAAGAGGGCGAGTCGCTCTATTCGCCGGGCAATATCATGATGATGCATCATGTTACGGCCGCGCTGCGCGCTCACGCGCTCTTTACCCGCGACGTGGACTACATCGTGAAAGACGGTGAAGTCATTATCGTCGATGAACATACCGGTCGTACCATGCAGGGCCGCCGCTGGTCGGATGGTCTGCATCAGGCGGTGGAAGCCAAAGAAGGCGTGGAGATCCAGAACGAAAACCAGACGCTGGCTTCTATCACTTTCCAGAATTACTTCCGTCTGTATGAAAAGCTGGCCGGGATGACCGGTACGGCGGACACCGAAGCTTTCGAATTCAGCTCTATCTACAAGCTGGAAACCATTGTGGTGCCGACCAACCGGCCAATGGTGCGTAAAGATCTGCCGGATCTGGTCTATATGACCGAGAAAGAGAAGATTGACGCGATCATCGAGGATATTCGCGATCGTACCGCCAAAGGGCAACCAGTGCTGGTAGGCACCATCTCTATCGAGAAGTCGGAAGTGGTTTCTGCAGAGCTGACGCGTGCCGGCATCGAACACGCGGTACTGAATGCTAAATTCCACGCCCGCGAAGCGGATATCGTCGCTCAGGCGGGTCAGCCAGGCGCAGTGACCATCGCCACCAACATGGCGGGTCGTGGTACGGATATCGTGCTGGGCGGGAGCTGGCAGGCGGAAATCGCCGAGCTGGTCGATCCTACGCCAGAACAGATTGAAGCAATCAAGAGCGCATGGAAAGTACGCCACGATGCCGTTCTGGCTGCCGGCGGCCTGCATATCATCGGTACCGAGCGTCACGAATCACGCCGTATCGATAACCAGCTGCGCGGTCGCTCCGGCCGTCAGGGCGATAACGGTTCTTCCCGTTTCTATCTGTCGATGGAAGATGCGCTGATGCGTATTTTCGCCTCCGACCGCGTTTCCAACATGATGCGCAAACTGGGAATGAAGCCGGGCGAAGCGATTGAGCATCCGTGGGTGACGAAAGCCATCGCCAACGCGCAGCGTAAGGTAGAGAGCCGTAACTTCGATATTCGTAAGCAGCTGCTGGAATATGATGACGTGGCCAACGATCAGCGTCGCGCTATCTATACCCAGCGTAACGAGCTGCTGGATGCTTCCGACGTATCGGAAACTATCGCCAGCATCCGTGAAGACGTATTTAAAACTACTATCGACACCTATATTCCGCCGCAGTCGCTGGAGGAGATGTGGGACGTGCCTGGCCTGCAGGAGCGTCTGAAAAACGACTTCGATCTGGAGCTGCCGATTGCCCAATGGCTGGATAAAGAGCCGGAACTGCATGAAGAGACGCTGCGCGAACGTATTATGTCGCAGGCCAGCGAGCAGTATCAGCGTAAAGAAGAAGTGGTCGGCACCGAAATGATGCGCAACTTCGAAAAAGGCGTCATGCTGCAGACGCTGGATTCCCTGTGGAAGGAGCATCTGGCCGCTATGGACTATCTGCGTCAGGGCATCCATCTGCGCGGCTACGCACAGAAAGATCCTAAGCAGGAGTACAAGCGTGAATCCTTCGCTATGTTCGCCGCTATGCTGGAGTCGCTGAAGTATGAAGTGATCAGTACCCTGAGCAAGGTACAGGTACGCATGCCGGAAGAGGTCGAAGCGATGGAAGAGCAGCGTCGCGAAGAGGCCGAGCGCCTGGCGCAGCAGCAGCAGTTGAGCCATGTGGACACCGAAACCGAAGCGGCGATGGCGCTGGCGGAGCAGACTGGCGAACGCAAAGTCGGCCGCAACGATCCTTGTCCGTGCGGCTCCGGCAAAAAATATAAGCAGTGTCACGGCCGTCTGGCATAAAACTCGTAGATAACGCAAAAACCGGGGAAATCCCCGGTTTTTTTATGGCTGGCATTCTCCGGGGATAAAGCTGATTCCTGTACAGCCACAGCCACAGCCACAGCCACAGCCACAGCCACAGCCACAGCCACAGCCACAGCCACAGCCACAGCCACAGCCACAGCCACAGCCACAGCCACAGCCA